>ERZ781275.43-NODE-43-length-137251-cov-4.838166_pt1 | contig 137251 bp, 129 predicted proteins | sample MGYA00375853_ERZ781275 | MGnify/ENA primary metagenome ERZ781275 (study PRJEB29790, sample SAMN03653691) | human gut metagenome | host: Homo sapiens | place: USA: Dallas, Texas | collected 2012-07-23 | study: EMG produced TPA metagenomics assembly of the Gut...
TCGGGCCGGCAAGGAAGCCGGTGCTGGAATGCAGTGCGCAGGATGATGAAAAAATAAAAGAGATGCTGCGGCATTACCATCTATTATAGAAAGGGACCTGTATCCTTGTGATATTAAAAAAGATAGGAATTCAAGCTATTGTGTATATCAATAGAATTTGAATTCCTAATCATTTGCTTTAGGCTATGCATAAATAATTTGATAACTGCCTATACATGAGTAAACATATAGGATTTGAAAAAATGCTGACTCCCAGCATTTTTTTAGCTGCTTAATTATGCAAAGTCTGTTGGCTTTCATTTGTTATGATCCTTAAAATACTCTATTTCCTGCTTCATATCCTTTGTAAAGCTATTTAACAGCATACAGGTATTTTCTTTATTGACAGCTGAACACTTTCCTCTTAAAATGAAGCAGATGAAGGGTTGTGATATTATGAAGGCATTGGCAAGTGATTTCGATGGAACACTGTATCTGCACGATGCAGTAGAAAGCTATCGGGAAGAGGATATAGCAGGAATCAAACAGCTGCAGAAGCAGGGGTGTCTGTTTGGTCTGTGCACAGGACGGCCATTATGGGGCATTACGGCATTTCTTTCCGAACGCCTGCATCCTGATTTTTATATCGTTAGCAGCGGGGCAATGATACTGGACAAAGATCAAAGGATACTGTTTGAATGCTGTCTTTCACTGGAAACCGCAAAGCAGCTGAGTATGCTTGAGGAGGATGTGGAAAGTATCGCCATTCAGGCTGGTGGTAATATCTATGCATATAAGAAAGCAAGAGCATTTACAGATATTCCGGTCATTCAACAAATAGAGGAAATAAAGGATCAGAATATCCATGGATTGTCCTTTCGCATGGTAGATGAGGAGGCCGCGGCTCGCTTATGCCGCTCTATGGAAGAACAGCTTCCCAATACCTGTGCGGTATTTCAGAATCAGAATTTTGTTGATGTGGTACCTTACGGCTGTTCTAAGGGAAAGGCGCTCTTAAAGCTGAAAAAGCTCATGAATCTGCACAGCTGCTTTGGCATCGGAGATTCCTATAACGATATTCCTATGCTGCAGGATGCGGATGTATCCTTTACCTTCAAGTCTTCTCCACAGAAGGTAAGAGAAGCTGCTGATCATCTGGTGGATTCTGTAGGTGAAGCGATTCGTTCCTATATGTTAAGGTGATACGATTATAATATTTTTATTATGCCGTTCTCTTGCGGATAACCAAAAAAGGCTCCTGTATGATTGATGAGGAGCCTCTATTTCATATATCGTTTTTTCTTATGCTTTGTTTCTGAGAGTGGTCTTATTTGTTATTTGCTCTTTTCTTTCTCCATGCCTGCAAAGGGACATAAATCATGAGAAGCAGCAGAACGAGTGGAATCAATATATTCCATGGCTTTGCGAATTTCTCGATGTAGCCCTGAAAGAAAATATAAATAACTACAACAGGCAGTATGTATGAAACATAAAAGCGTGCCCATACAGGAAATTTAAAGCCTGTACCACTGTTTGCCTCATCCGTAAAGCTCTTCCATCCCCAACCATAGCGGAAGGTACAAAACAGCAGATACATGAGAGAACCCAGCGGCAGCATATTATTGGATACAATGAAATCCTCCAGATCCTGTATGGTACTTCCATCTCCAAGCGGTTCTATAAAGGAAAGAAGATTGAAGCCGAATACACAAGGGAGTGATAAAAGCAGGATCAGGATAAAGTTTACACGAACAGCTTTTTTTCTGGACCAGCCGCTGTCCATTGCGAAGGCTACAATATTTTCAAATACTGCAATGATGGTCGTGATTGCCGCAAAGGACATGAATAGAAAGAATAGAAAGCCCCATAATCTTCCTTGTGACATCGCATTGAAAACATTTGGTAATGTGACAAACACCAGACCAGGACCACTGTCCGCTGCAACGTTGAAGGAGAAGCAGGAAGGAAATATAATCAGTCCGGCGATAAAGGCCACACAGGTATCCAGAATGCATACATTCAGACTTTCTCCCAGCAAAGAGCGATCTTTTCCAATATAGCTGCCAAAGATAGCAAGGGCACCAATGCCAAGACTCAGCGTAAAAAATGCCTGCCCCATGGCTGCGAAAATAGCATCCCATAAGCCATTTGCCATCATTTTCTGAAAATCCGGAATCAGATAGAATTTTAAGCCTTCTACTGCGTTTGGCAGGGTAACTGCACGAATCACAAGAACCAGCATGACGATAAACAGACAGGACATCATGTATTTTGACATCTTTTCCACGCCGTTTTGCAGTCCTCTGCTACAGATAAAGAAGCCGATCACAGTAATCGCAATCATCCAGAACAGGTTTTGTCCGGGACTGGCAAGCATATCGGAAAATGTCTGTCCTACCTGTTCCGGCCGTAGACCCTCAAAGGTTCCGGTTGCCATTTTTAAACAGTAATTGATCATCCATCCTCCGACTGTTGTATAAAACATCATCAGCAGATAGTTGCCCCCCATACAGACATACTTTATAAGATGCCACTTGGTTCCTTCCGGTTCCAATAAATCGAAGGACTTCGCTGCGGAGCGCTGAGAAGCACGTCCGACGGAGAATTCCATAACCATAATAGGCAATCCCAGCAGTACCAGGAAAACCAGATAGAGCAGTACAAAGGCTGCTCCTCCATATTGGCCTGTAATGTATGGAAAACGCCATACATTCCCCAGACCGACTGCACATCCAGCGGATATCAGAATAAATCCGAGTCTGGATGATAGTTTTTCTCTTGATTTCATATACTTTCTACACACCTTTCCTGTACATTTTATAAGCTGACATTAGGAAAGTCAATGTAAAAAAGAAAGGATTTTCATTTCCTTACATAAATTCTATAGCTGCGTAATTTGGACTCTGCACAAGAAACAAACAAAGCTCCCCCATGTTCCTCTGATCATTTCACATAAAGCTTAACCCATCCTTCATGACAGCTTCACGAGGTATTCACATAAAAGGTGTAAGATACAGGTACAGACAAAGATATGTCTGTTTGCTAATAGATGGCAGCAGTTCTTGTTTCCTCATCCTGATAAATAGCTTTTTCATTGCTGTTGCCCTTTCTCTTTCAAGAAAATCTCTGCCTTTCCCACAGGGATTTTCTCTTTTTATATAATGAATCATCACTTTTTTTAAATTGTTGCGTTGATTTTTTAGCTATCTTGTTGGTAAGGTAACAATTATTCATATCAAATTAACGAAAAATTGGTGTAATTATCAATTTTGTGTTATGATATAGGAGAGCTATCATGGGGAGATGCTCAATATTCAATGGGAGGGTGGGCATGACTGTAACAGATAACGAAATTTATCGTATAATTGTTGATATCATGGATATACAGAATGAACCTGAGAATATATTTGAGTTGGATAACTGGATCCGACAGATTGGTCTTCAGGAAGTATATAAGAAAATCATACAGATTTATTCCATCAATCTTATGTAGAGATTTCCAATGCGGAATCTCTTTTTACTATTGCAATGCTTTTTATATTGTGGTTTAATATAGATGCCTTTTTATCAAGAGTTGGGGTAGAGAGTTAGCTCGCTTGATCCCACACCAACCTGTATGACGCATCATATAAGGTGGTACTGCTAACAGCGATAAGAGAACAATCACATAACGATTTGCCTTCTCTCACGCTAGGGAAGGCATTTTTCAGGATAGAAGCAAAGGAGATTTGAGAAATGAAGGATTATATTTTTACATCAGAAAGTATTACAGAGGGGCATCCGGATAAAATCTGTGACCGTATCGCAGATAGTATTCTGGATGAAGCTCTTCGTCAGGACCCTGCCAGTAAAATGGCGGTGGAGGCAACCATCAAGGATGATTTTGTACTTGTTTATGGCGAGGCTAATACCAAGGCTGTGCTGGAGTATGCGAAAATCGCAAAAGAGGTTATTCGGGAAATCGGCTATACGGAAGAGTATGAGGTGTTGGTGAAGGTACGCGAGCAGTCTCAGGAAATCAATCAGGCTGTTGTACAGGATGATGGAGAAATCGGTGCAGGAGATCAGGGAATCATGTTCGGATATGCATGTGATGATACAGATAACTATATGCCAGCTGCTATTGAATATGCACACAAGCTGGCAAAGCGCCTGAGTGATGTACGTCGTGGGAATGCTCTGCTGCTTCCGGATGGAAAGACACAGGTGAGCGTGGAATATGAAAATGATAAAATCAAGAGAATTGATACGATTGTTGTTTCCACACAGCATGTGGCGAAGGCTTCACAGCAGCAGATTGCTGACATCGTCATGAAGGATGTCATAACCCCTGTCATCCCGGATGAGCTGCTGGATGAGGATACCATTTATCTGATCAATCCAAGTGGCAGCTTTGTCATGGGTGGTTCCTTTGGAGACAGTGGTACAACGGGAAGGAAAATCGTTGTAGACAGCTACGGTGGCATGGGAAGAATCGGTGGAGGCTGCTTCTCCAGTAAAGACCCTTCCAAGGTTGACCGCAGTGCAGCATATTACTGCCGCTATGTTGCTAAGAATATCGTGGCACATCAGCTGGCCAGCAAATGTGAGGTACAGGTTGCATATGCTATCGGTAAGGTGAAGCCGGTATCCATTATGGTGGATACCTTTGGAACAGGAAATAAAAGTGATGAGGAGATACTCGATATCATTCGCAGCAATTTCAGCTTTGAGGTAAAGGATATCATTGAGGAACTGGATCTATGCCGTCCGATTTACAAGGAAACATCCTGCTATGGGCATTTTGGCAGAGAGGAATTCAGCTGGGAGAAAATTATAGATTTAAAGTATTAAAGGCAAAGCGTTATTTGTGAAAGTGAAAAATTCATAGAAAAAAAGGTATCGAAAGATATACGGTATGGAGCCTACCGTTATGTCCTTGCGGATACCTTTTTGCTGTATATCGGACTTATATCAATGACAGTACCTTTATTCAAAGGTTCCTCTCTTCAAAAGCTTTTGCTTTCTCATTAACCAGCTCCCATTCGCCATTACATCATGAAGCTGCCAATCTTCATCAAACAGCAAAAGATCGGCATCTCCTCCAACACAGATGCCCCCCTTTGCAGGGTATAAGCCAAGCGCACGGGCTGGATTCGCTGTTGCGAAGGAAATGCAGTCGGTAATTGAAAAGTCCTGTTTCCGCAGCATTTCCTGCACATTTTGCAGGAGAACAGAAACATTGGAGACACCGATTGCAGTCAGATTTCCGTTTTCATCGTAATTTGACCAGCTCCCCTGCCCGTCAGAGCTTACGGTGATTCGTTCATAATCCTTTGGGTTTGCCTGCTTAATCCAGGAAGCACATCCTCCCTGCTCATCACAGGTTATATCTATGGTACCGCCCATATATAATAGCTGCAGGGCTTTTTGGAACAGCTGTTCATTTCTTGTGACATGGGTCGGGTGAAACATGGTACATGGCAGTCCGGTGTTTTTCACGGCTTTCATGACATAGGCAAGGTCGTCAGCTTCATCCCCCATATGCAATGTCATACAACCCGGCTTTCCTGCGAGCATGCCAGCTGTCCTGACATCACTGGCAAGTCTGAAAAATTCCTCCAGTGATAGATGAGAGCTTCGATGATCGCTTAATGCAAGCTTCAAACCAAGAATTTCGTCTATAAACAGGATATCTTTTTTTACTGAGCCTGTAATTGTCGCACTCGGATAAGCGTAGGAGCCTGTCATAGCATAGGCGGAAATTCCTTCACTTTTAAGCGCTTTGACTTTGGCAATCAAATCCTCTACACTGCGTGTCACACCGTCAGTCCCAAGTAAACCAACCACCGTAGTGATGCCTGCCTGTATGAGTGCAGATAACTGAATTTCCGGAGTCCGTGTCGCAAAGCCGCCTTCTCCGCCTCCTCCGCTTACATGGACATGGCGATCAATCAATCCCGGTGTCAACCGTTTTCCACAGCCATCGGTAATGTCCATATAGGGAGCTGGCTCGATGTGAGGCGCGATGTGGGCGATGTGCCCTTCTGCTATAAGAATATCCTGTATCCCCAGATCCTTTGGTGCATAAATATGTACGTGTTTCACCAGTTGCATAGCGTTTCCTCCTATAGAGCTTGCAAGCTTTTTAATATATACAGCCACATCGTCAATGTAAATGCACTGCCAAGTGTGGTCATCATGACAACACTGCTAGATAGCGTTCCCTCATGCCCCATATTCCGAGCCATAATATAACAGCTTACTGTCGTGGCAGAGCCAAGCATGACCAGAATCGCCACCAGCTTATCATTCACAAAGCCAAGAGAAATTGCGATCGGCAGAAAGATTGCGACAAACAGAATCAGCTTCATGAAGGTGCAGATCAGAGCGGGCTTTCGTTTGGCATAGAGATCGTGAAATTCAAAGGAACCTCCCATCGCCATCAACCCAAGCGGTGTCGCAAGGGCTCCCAGATTATGCAGTGACTTCTGCAGTATGACGGGCTGCGGGATTCTTAGCAGGGACCAAAGCATACCGGCACCGATTCCCAGAATGATCGGATTGCGCAGAATATCCTTAACCGTTTGCAGGATAAGCTCTTTATGCAACACTTCTCGCTTTGGCTTCATCATCGACAACACAATAACAGCGATAATATTATAGAGAGGAACAGTCGCAACAATCATAAGTGGAGCCATTCCTGCATTTCCATAAATATTTTGAATAAAGGCGATGCCCAGAATCGCAGCACTGCTGCGATAGCTTGCCTGTACAAATTCTCCCTGAATACTTCGATCCTTTAATCGATAGGAAACGGCGATTGAAAAGAGAATGGAGAGCAGTGTTGCCAGAAAGCAGAAGACGACAAAGGATGTATCCCATGCTTTTCTAAGGTCTGTTGTGCTGATGTCCTCAAACAGAAGAACAGGCAGCGCTGCAACAAATACAAACTTGTTCATTTTAGAAAGGAAGGCTGCGTCAAACAGGTGTATCCTTTTAAAGAAGTAACCAAAAATCATTGTTATGAATACCGGAATCGTGGCATTCAGACAAAATATTAAATTTTCCATACGATATCCCTCAGCTTTCTATTATACATCTAATTTTTAAAAAGGGAACGCAATATTTTATAAGGAGGAGTATTTAGATTGTGATATACTGTAGGTAAGCGTATAGGAAAAGAGCGAAAAGAGAAATGAGGGCTGATTATGTATATGAATGAAGAGCTGATTCAGGAAAAGCTGGAGGAAATGAATGCGACAAAGATACAGAAGCTGGATTCACAGATGTATCTGGTTAATTTTGATTTGAAGGAGGATATGCGAATCTCCTATGTATTCAATATTACACGAGAGGGTAAATATTTTCTGCAGAGGATGCGCCCTTATTCCATGGTTCATGGCAAGTTTTCCAATGAATATGAGGTTCTGTCCTTCATCAAGCATGATGTTGAGAAGTTTCAAAATGCTGCTAACAGTACAAATTTCATAAAGTTTCTGGAGATTTCCAACAAGGGGCTGCAGCTGACGGAGGAAATTGAAAACGCCTTTTTGAATTATAATGTAGACGGAGAGATTCTGGATGAGCTGAATGAAAGAATGGAAGAGGTTTTTGATCAGATTTATTTGCTTTCCGATATTTCAAGAAGAGTACTGCTGCATGAAGATGAGTAGGGAAAAGCTGCATCTGCTTGAGCTTTCCGGCTTTGAACGGGAACAGCTTGCCCGAATACCGGACAGCTATATTGTGACATGCTCAAATGCGAAGTGTGTGAGTGCCGCTATGGTAAAAGAGGCGGATGTCATCATTGGCAGAGTACCGAAAGAGCTTTTAGGAAATGCGCAGAGACTGCGTTTACTGCAGCTGGATTGTGCGGGTAGTGAGCAGTATACAGCTGATGGATTGCTTCCGAAGGATTGTCAGCTATGCAATGCTTCCGGAAGCTTTGGAATGGCAATCAGCGAATATCTGATTTGCACAATATTGATGCTGATGCGGAATATGAATCTGTATATCCGTAATCAGGAGCAGGCGTACTGGCATATGGAAGGGCCGGTGCAGTCGATTTACGGCTCTACGATTTTGATTGCGGGAACCGGTGACTTAGGACAGGAATTTGCGAAAAGAGTGAAAGCAATGGGCGCGTATACAATAGGAATACGCCGACGGGTGCAGGAGCGAGTTCCTTATTTCGATGAGCTGCATACGATGGAAGAGCTGTGTACGCTGCTTCCGCGTGCTGATGTGGTGGTGCTGGCACTTCCGAGTACAGAAAAGACCCGTGGATGCTTTGGAAGTGAACAGCTTGCCTGTATGAAGACAACGGCAATTCTTGTCAATGTGGGAAGAGGGGATGCTTTGAGTTGTGATGAACTTCTGCAGGCTATACAGCAGAAGCAGCTTTCAGGAGCTGTTCTGGATGTATGCGACAGGGAGCCCCTTGCAAAGGAGCATCCGCTCTGGAAACAGCCAAATGTCATTATCACACCTCATATTTCCGGTACCTTTCAGCTGAAGGAATCCTTTTATCGCTTTACAGAAATTGCACTTTATAATTTGCAGGCATTTCTGGAACATAAAGAACTAAAGAATGTCGTTGATCGAAAGCTGGGATACCGTGTGCATACCGTCAATTATGTAAACAAGGAAATTGAATAACGTATGCTGTATTTCACCGTATATCATAAGGGAAGTATGTAGAAACGCACTTTCCGTTTCTCTATACAAATACGTTTACAGCAAAAGGGAAAACAGGTCTATGATCACAATAGACACATGTCTTCCCTTTTTATTTTTTGCAGAGCTGCATATTACCAATCCATTCTATAAAAGATTACAAATAATTGACAGCCAGAATGGCAATGCCTAATACCGTAAGTACAACACCGGTTGCCCGATTCAGTGTTTTGGCACTGGCCTTGTTGGCAAATCTAGCTGCTATTCTCGCCCAAAGAAGTGTAGAGGCGATGCAGAGAATCAAAGCGGTTATATCGGGCATACCACCGATGGTAAAGTGGCTAACAGCACCGGTAAATGCGGTAAAGGTCATAATAAATACGCTGGTACCGACTGCTGTTTTTAATTCATAGCCAAGTACGCTGGTCAAAATCAGCAGCATCATCATACCGCCGCCTGCACCGATAAAACCGCAGATGAAGCCAACCATCGCGCCGGACACCATGGATTGCATAAGTCTTTTCTTCGGATTGGTATGCTCCATACTACTTTTTGTTGTCATGACCGGACGCACGATGAATTTGATACCAAGCAGCAGCGTCATAAAGGTGGAGAAGCCACCCATTGCTGTTCCCGGAACCAGACTGGATATATAGCTTCCAACAAGTGTGAAGAGAAGAACAAATATCATCATTACAATGCCGTTGCGGATATCCAGATTGCCGTGCTTGCCGTATGTATAAGCGGAAACAGCGCTGGCCAGCACATCACTCGCCAGAGCAATCCCCACAGCCATATAGGGTTCCATGTCCAAGAATGTAATCAGCATCGGGGATATTACCGCCGCGGCGCTCATTCCTGCAAAGCCGGTGCCAAGACCTGCACCGATACCGGCGATGAAGCAGATAACAAAGGTATATAGCATAAACATAACTCCTTTTTTGTTCATAATGTATGAATATTATTATACTCCTGCATATAAGGGGATGCAAATATTTTTACATGAATCATAAACGCATTTGCGATGTCATGGATGACCGGTAGATGGATGAAGGTTCTTCTGATCAGTGGATATGCACTCTCCGCTTACCCTGTTCATTACGCATTTTATAGTGATTGATCAGATTTTTATTATTCCAAGCATATTTTTCAATGAAAATAACCTGGTATACAGGCTTCAAATCCCTGTATTTCTCACTGCTTTTCAGCTGAATGTTCAATGCTCTGACTCCGTAAAATTCAAAACGCATCATTTCCGCAATTCCTGCATACGTGGTCTGCATCTCGAGATTATAGAAACGTCCTGCCTCATCCTTCACGTGGACATCGTAATTTTGTATTTCATCAAAGCGTGTTATTCATATTAGTAATATTGTGTATCAAAGAGGAATCATATTTATATATAAAAATACTTGGAATGCGCTTTCATGTGTGTTATACTATGGTTGTCAAGTGGTATAGACCACTAAAAACCAATACGTAAAGGAGATTTGGCATATGGAAGATACAGTAAAGCTGAAATGGTATTTTCGACTATTTTCAAAACTAGACAATGAAGCATGTAACGTAGACATGACAAATCGAGCTGTAGCATGGCTGATTGACTGGGTGGCAGGCTCTATGATTACTGCTTTTCCAACTGTCATTTTATATATGGCTCTGACCAAAACACAGGAGGTTAATCAGAATCTGTTGATTTTTGATCAGCCTTATGGCTGGGTGGCAGGTATACTCAGTCTGCTGTTTTGCATTGCATACTATGTGATTTACCCTTATCGCCATAATGGCCAGACATGTGGAAAGAAATTCATGGATATGAAAATCGTTAAGCGGGATGGCAGCGATGTCGATTTGAAGTCCTTGTGCATACGGCAGATCCTTGGCTGTATCATTCTGGAAGGCTGTCTGATTCCAGGAGGAAGCTATGTCTGTCAGCTCCTGTCGTTGGCTGCAGGATATGATTTAACACTGGTTCTTGGAGTAGCAAGTGGTGTTATCTGTTTCCTGTCCATTTATATCGCTATGAAAAAGAAATCGAGACGAATGATTCATGACTATCTGGCGGATACCAAGGTAGTTGCGGTTGAGAAATAAACCACAATATATAAGAAACAGACATGCCTGCTATCTGTCCTTTTACATAAGACAGCGAATAGTCAATGTCTGTTTTTTGTTAATGAAAGATAGATCCATATGAATACATAATTCCATTATGAAAAAATCCCCCCCAAAGGGGATTTTTCTCATTCTCTGCTCTTTCTCTTATCCTCATACATGGCATGATCCGCTGACTCCAGCAGCTCCTCAATACCTTTATTATGCCGAATATTGCTGGCATATCCTTTGGCAATAGATAGAGGATAGGCAGCATTCTTATTATACTCCTTCAACTGCTGTTCCAATAACGTATATACAGCCTGTGCGGAGGTGTATGTTCTTTCGCTGATGACTAGAAATTCATCGCCACCGATCCGGTACAGCTGGCCGATATCGGAAAAAACACTGTGCAGGATATCCGCTGCATCCTTGATAATACTGTCACCGGCTTGATGTCCATAGGTGTCATTCGTATACTTCAGGTTATTGATATCGAACATGAATACAGTAAGAGAGACTGCACTTCCACTGTCGGCAAGCTTTTCGCAATCCTGTTCAAACGCTGAGCGATTGCGTGTTTTTGTCATAGTATCCGTATAGGCAAGCTGGCGATAAAACTGTATTTGTTCCTGTTCCTGTGACAGGAGATAAATCTTGTGAAAGGAAAAGCAGCTCAGCATGACAATAAACAGTAGAAGCCCGATGCGGAAGAAAATATTATAGTCACTCATCGGATGAAGGTAAAAGGCAATTAGTGCTGCTGTGGAGAACAGGGCAAGGATAAAGAAGGATAGCAGGATATTGCGGGAATAGTCTGTCTTATACAGGCGTACCTCACGAATCAATGTAAACAGCAGGGCAGCGATACTGATAATCATCAGGAAGTGGGTAATTGGCAGCATTTGTACGAAATCCAGAATGCCTGCTTGGTACAGAATACATTGCACAATGGTGTTTCCCAGCAGCAAAAGCTGAAGTAAAGTCAACGAAGGGCGCCGTAGCTTTAATGCGTCATTTATAAAGACCAGAAGCGGAATCGGCATAAGCATAAAGCTGCAGAAGGATAATAAAACGATACGCAGGCTGTCACTCACATACAGCTGTAATACCGGGGAGTCTGTAAGCAGCCACAGTGCAGTGAGAAAAATAAAGCCCACAAGTGCATACAGGGATGTTTTAGACAACCAGAAGCTGCGGTTTTTCAACCATATGATCAGAAAAACAAGAATGGCATCAAGCAGTAGCAGCAGGATTACCGTGAGAACGATTCCGGCATTCTTCTGCAATACATAAAAAGAGAAAGAGGATGCGGAAACCAGCATGGGATATTCTATATCAGAGGTTAGATTTGAATAATTATTTTTGAAGTTCAGAAGCAGCTCTTTGTCACTGTCCTTGGGTGTAAGCGGCACCCGTATATATACATTGCCAAGCAAGGTGGTATCATCCTGACGGTAACCATAATCCAGACGAACATCCTGATCTATACAAACTTGTACACCACGATAATTATTTCTGATAACAAGCATGGTATCCTTCGCAATTACCGGCAGGGTTCTTTTTCTGCTAAAGGTTTTATCCCGGAAATCTGCATTCACTACAGCCTTACCATCTTTGGCCTTCCAGCTGTTGTTTAGGACCTCAATATCTTTGGGTTGCGAAACTATAACAGCAGCCTGTGGTGTTGTCTTTGGAAAAATGACAGATACTACCATACAGAAGCCGATAATCCACAGACATGCATAAAGATACAGCATTCTCTTTCCGGTCATTCTTCCACATCCTTCCTATCCAGATAATTTTAACATACTTTTTAATTACATTATATTTTTTGTTGAATTCTCATATAAAAAATCATTATACATTGACACCTTTTGTTAACTGTGGTAAACTTCTATCCGATAAGTTATCTCAAACTAACAAGGAGGCACTATGATTGATAAACGACTTTTAAAAGAGATGCCGGAGGCAAAACCATATATCCTGAAGCAGGTAGGTATGCAGTGGTTATCCCTGCTCTGCAATATCGTCTTCGTGATACTGCTGGCAAACGTACTTTCACACATATTCAACAAGACCATAGAACCACGGATTCTGCTTTTGACAGCATGCGGCGTACTTTTGTGCATTGCGGTTCGAGCAATCTGTGTTCAAAAAACGAGTATATTTTCCCATGAGGCCTCCTGTCATGTACGGGAGCACCTTCGCATGCGGCTTTTCGCAAAGCTGCTGGAAATGAAAAATGACTATACGAAGAGTGCAGTGACCAGTGAGCTGGTGCAGTTGAGTGTCGAAGGAATTGATCAGCTGGAGATTTACTTTGGCAGATATCTTCCCCAGTTTTTCTACAGTATGCTTGCACCGATAACGCTATTCCTGATTCTTGTATGGATGGACGTAAGAAGTGCACTCGTTCTTCTGCTTTGTGTACCGCTTATACCACTGTCTATCATAGCGGTACAGAAATTTGCAAAGAAGCTGTTATCTAAGTACTGGAGCAGCTATACGACACTGGGAGACAGCTTTTTAGAGAATTTGCAGGGGCTTACCACACTGAAAATTTATCAGGCGGATGAATGGAAGCAGCAGGAAATGAACAAGGAGGCGGAGAATTTTCGTAAAATCACAATGAAGGTTCTCACAATGCAGTTAAACTCTGTCAGTGTCATGGATCTGATTGCTTATGGCGGTGCGGCTCTGGGGAGTATTGTGGCCATCCTCGGATTTCAAAATGGAAATCTGTCATTATTTCAGGTTATCTGCATAGTCTTGCTTTCCTCGGAATTTTTTATACCGTTGCGTCTTCTGGGCTCCTTTTTCCATATTGCGATGAATGGTATTGCCGCGAGTGATAAAATTTTCCGTATTCTGGATCAGCCGCTGAATCATGCAGAGGGCATGCAGAGGGAAGCAAAAACAGGGGATATCCAGCTGCGTGATCTTAGCTTTTCCTATGATGAGCAACGCGTTATCCTAAAGCATGTATATATGCAGCTTAGACCTGGACAGTTCACTGCAATCGTTGGAGAAAGCGGCTCCGGTAAGAGTACGATTGCCAAGCTGATTGCCGGCATTGTCAAAGATTACCATGGACAGCTGCTGATTGCGGGAACGCAGCGGAGGGATATTGACGATGATGCCTTCTATCAATCCTTTCTATATGTCAGCCACCAACCATTTATTTTTAAGGGCAGTGTTCGCGAAAATCTGGCAATAGCAAAGGCTTCGCTGAGTGAAGCGGATATGCTGGAGGCACTGCGTAAGGTGGAGCTTCTTGATTTTGTCATGGAACAGGGCGGCCTGGATATGGAATTGCAGGAGCAGGGGAATAATTTATCCGGTGGACAGAAGCAGCGTTTATCCATTGCCCGGGCATTGCTGGCTCAGCGCGATGTTTATATTTTTGATGAGGCCGCAAGTAATATTGACGCAAAGAGTGAGGATGCCATTATATCGATCATTCATAAGCTGGCAGAAACGAAAACGGTAATCATGATCACGCATCGGCTGAAGAGCATTATAAACTGTGATCAGATCTATGTGATTGAACAGGGTACCTGTCAGGAGCATGGCAGACATGAGGAGCTGCTGCATTTGCAGGGAGCCTATGCAAAAATGTATGAGAAACAGCAGGAGCTGGAAGCTATGGAGGGAGATATACAGTATGGATAAAATAGGAAATATACGATTGATGGCACGAATGAGTCTGCTTGTGAAGCCGCTGGCTCCCTATATGCTGCTGGCGGTATTTCTCGGTGTTACGGGCTTTCTATGTGCGATATACATTCCGTATTTCAGTGCACTTCTCATTAGCCATATCGCTATACAGGCACCGGATTTTCCAGTGAGTGTGTTCTTTGTAATCATGCTTGTACTGGCACTTCTACGAGGGATTTTGCATTATGGTGAGCAGGCCTGCAATCATTATATTGCATTCAAGCTGCTTGCCATTCTTCGAGATAAGGTATTCCTTGTTTTGCGACGCCTTGCACCGGCAAAGCTGGAGGGACAGGATAAGGGAAATCTGATTTATCTGATTACCAGTGATATAGAAGCGCTGGAGGTGTTTTATGCCCATACGATTTCCCCTGTCTTAATTGCTGTATTCACATCTGCCATACTTCTGATACAGTTTGCGAACATGCATACGCTGTTCTTTATGATTGCACTGCTTGGATATGTGTCCTGCGGAGTACTGCTTCCACTTCTTATCACAAAGCTGGGTAAGCAGGAGGGCTGTCAGTCCCGTGAGGGATTTGGAAGCTTGAGCAGCTATGTATTGGAATCGCTTCGTGGAATGCAGGATATATTACAATACCGTATCGGAAACCGTCGTATGGAGGAAATGCAGAAAAAAAGTGAAGCACTTCATGATACAGCAAAGCGTCTGAAGCTGCATGAAGGTACCTCTGCGATTCTTGGAAATGCGGTGGTTACGCTATTCACCCTGCTTATGCTGCTATGCGGCAGCCTGCTGTATCTGCAGGGAAGGGTAAGCTTTACAACGGTATTGATGAGTACCGTGCTGATGGTATCCAGCTTCGGACCACTTCTTGCTCTTGCCAGTCTTTCCAATAATCTTCTGATTACCATGGCGAGTGCAAGACGTGTATTGCAGCTGCTGGATGAAAAAGAAGAGGTTGAGGAAATCAGCGGGAAAGAGCCGGCATACAGCGGGGATATAAAAGTGAAGGATTTGAGCTTCTCCTATGAGCAGGAAGAGGTGCTGCGTAAGGTACAGGCAAGCTTCAAAAAGGGCCAGATTACAGGTATTCATGGGAAGAGCGGTTCTGGAAAATCAACCCTGCTGAAGCTGCTTATGCGATTCTGGAATGCGCCGCAGGGCAGTATTTCCATCAATGGTGTCAGTCTGGAGGAAATCAATACCTGTGATTTGCGTAACATGCAGAGTCTGGTTACACAGGAAACAGTTTTATTTCACGATACCATCTTCAACAATATACGAATCGCGAAGCTGGACGCATCTGTTAATGAGATTGAAGAGGCCTGCCGCAAAGCGGGAATTCACGATTTTATTATGTCATTGCCAAAGGAGTATGCAACACTGGTGGAAGAGCTCGGTGATTCCCTTTCCGGAGGGGAGAAGCAAAGAATCGCACTCGCAAGAGCATTCCTGCATGATTCCGACTGTATCCTTTTGGATGAACCGACCAGTAATCTGGATGCATTGAATGAAGCTGTTATCCTGAAAAGTATTCAGGCACAGAAGGATAAAACGATTCTTCTGGTATCCCATCGTCCTACGACTATGCGCATTGCGGATACAGTGCTTTCTGTGGAATCCGGGAGAGTTAGCTGATGGATGCCACAGCCAAACGGAAAAAGGAAAAGCTTGTCATTGAGGAAATGATATCCCTGTATTGCCGAAAGCAGCATCATGGACAGGGACTTTGCAAGGAATGCGAGGAGCTTCGCAGCTACGCACATCAGCGTATTGACAGCTGTCCATTTATGGAAAGCAAGACCTTCTGCAGCAGCTGCAGGGTACATTGTTATCAAAAGGAACAGCGTGAACAGATTCGCAGCGTCATGCGCTTTAGCGGCTGGAGGATGCTCCTGCATCGACCGCTCATGGTGATACAGCATATATGGCTGTCACGAAAGGAGACATATATGAAACCTATTTATTTTATCATTGGTGTTTTATCTATGATACTGGGGGCAGCGGGTGTTGTGCTTCCTGTTTTACCTACAACACCGTTTCTGCTTCTCTCTGCCTGGTGTTTTGCGAAAAGCTCACGGCGCTTTCATTGCTGGTTCATTTCGACACAGCTGTACAAAAATCATCTGGATTCCTTCGTACAGCATCGTTCCATGACACGGAAAACCAAGGCTTCTCTACTGACTTTTGCCAGTTTGATGCTGCTTGCTGCTATGTATTTTATGAACAATCTATGGCTACGTTTGTTTTTGTTTGCACTCATGCTCTTTAAATACTACTATTTTCTCTTTCGGATCAAAACGATTCATCAGTAGTCCATAGGCAAACACACGCAGCTTTCATATAAAAGGGTATGCGCAGGCATACCCTTTGTACAGCTGGTAACGTATAATGTCAATGACCCTTATGCTTTGCCTTTTTCTTCATCTGTCTAAGACGAAACGCTTCCTTCTGTTCTTCTCTGTCTGCCTTTCGCCTATCAGCCTTTTGCTCTGCACGCTCCTGTTGCTGCTGTTTTTTTGCCAGCTGTGATTTTGTACAGGATAGCCTTACATCCAGTGCTTTACGAGCCTCGCGCTGTATGCGCTTGGGATTTCGATGATGCACCTTTTGCTGCACGCTTTCCACAGGTTTTTGAAAGTTGATGGAATACCAGAAGCTCTTCAGCCATGCATATACCAACTGCTCACTGGGCTCACTGCCAAATACGATGCGTTTCCAATACAGCAGCTGATTTTCCCGGTATTCAAATAAACCAATCCAAAAAGGGTCTTCAAAGAAGACAGTAAAGCTAAGCGAGTCTGATTCATAATGCTTCCTCCTTATATACTATATAAGGAAACGGACAACCAAGGAGGCAGGTTACTGACAATTCTCATTGCGTCTGGACTACCAACCAGACCGTGTTTTTATTCCCATATTATACTAACAGGGCTGCATGCAATCGTCAATAAGATGCTCAATAGAAGTATGTGAGAAAGCATGATATCCTGCTCTTATCAGAGGACAAGGAGAAAACGAAAAAAGAAGCAAATTCCTATGATAGTTCTTTCTTACTTTAGGGTTGTTGCCTTTAGGATAGATGTAAAAAAAGATTTCATTACTATTGAAGAATACAATAGCTTTTGAAATCTTTTATTTCATTTGTCCAAGTAAGATCCCCTATGATAGGAAGCTTCGTTTCCTTTGACCATTTTTCGCGCCTCAATTCCAAGGCAGCGCCAGGGCATGCTGCTTTGATTTTAATTGATAAATTTTGCCATAGTTTACCATATGTAGGCAGGCTCCTCATTTACCAGCATGGCATGTACAAGCTCCTCGGCAGAAAATATCTTTAATCCCTTGTATACATCATCCTGAACAGGCGGATATGGATCTATGATATAGTAGGAGGTTATCGTTTCATCATTCTTTGCATAACCGATTACCAGCACCATATGATTGGCATGTGCAAGTGCAGGATAAAGCGCATGCAGATCAACTGCGGCGAATACAGGGTAACCGTCTTTAATGTTTTGTTCACAGCGGCGTGAAAATATCTCGGATACTTCCTGTGTGTGATCTGTAGGTGCTATTGTCTGTACATGATAGCCTGCTTCATCCGCTGATGGCATGCTTGCATCAGGAAACAGGTAGCTGTTCAAAACCCTTGCCATATCCACATACTCCGTACCGGTTACAGGATCTGTATGGAGCTGCTGTGCAAGGGAGTGCTGCGTGCATTCTATAGCGTGATAGCGAAGCGTCATCTGTATACAGGCAGGAACGCAGTAATACGAGGTTTCCTGTACGCTTTGAATTATGCGCAGCTTTTTTTGTTGCGGCTTTGATGATGCAGTACCATGGCTTTGTTCCGCTGGCTTGCTTTCTCTATCAGTCTGTACGGATGGTGCTTCCTCCTGCCTGTCTGTAGCCGCAGCTTCATCACCAGAATACATGGAATGCACAATTATTCCCCGGGAAAAAGCTCCTGTTGCCGAAATCAGCTTATAGTCTGTCTGTAAACTGCTGTATGCAGACAGAAAAACAATGGAGATCAATACTAGGATAAGGATAATGCTGCAGGCTCGTTTCATAGGGGGTTACCTTCTTTCATTTACTATACGAGTCAGTAGCTGTATATATTTCAAAATATCACACAAAAAGAAATACTTTACAAATTTTAAAATTCCATGAATTTTCTTTCATACAAGAGAAGGGGCATGACAGCTTTATTCCAATGGAGTCGAAATCCGGATGGAAGTATTTGATACAGGATGCGGTATATACAGCTGTTTTTACATCGAATCCCCTTTGTGTATCACGACTCCAGCATACGCATACATACTTCAAAGAACCATTTCTGCTTGGATAACAATAACAAAAAAGCTCCCAGCGTATTGCTGAGGGCTTTTCATGTCTGCTATATCACCGCTTCAAATTGCGGCTTGATCTTCCGTTTCATAATGAAGAAGGAAATCACCAGAAGAAGATAGGTGATATCAAAATTAGCATATGCGGCAGGTGTCACTATTTTTATAAATACACAGGCGACGATTGCGATGATGTCCATTCGCATATAGAAGCTGCCGAACTGATAGCGTTTTACAATTCTTTTGCGTATCAGAAAGTTTTTCATTGCAATACCACCTGCAATACAGGCAACGATGACATCAACCAGATAATTCACTATAAATTTCTGATCCATCAGATTTTTAAAGAAGAACAGCACAATACAGAGGGAGAATACATACCAGATACTGCTGATTTGCATTTTCTCATAATCCTGATTGCGAATTTTCCGCTTCATATCCTTATACACATTACCGCGGGAAAGCTTTGCCGTATATTCTTTCAAATCCTTCGGGATTACCAGCGTAGCCTTTTTTCTGTTCTTCATTCCCTCCAGACACTGATTGAGTGCGGTATTGACAATGATGTTGATATCCGCATCGGATTTATTGCTGTGCAGTACATAGTCATAGAAACGCATAAATTCCTTATGATAATCCTCATCCAGCTTTTTCATCAGATACAGATTGTCAATATGAATTTTTTTCTGACTGCTTTGACCTTTCATGGAGCTCTATGCGACCTCAATCGTTTCGCTGTCGGTAATATGAAGATTGGTGTTATAGAAGGTTGTGAGTGCACGAATCATATACTCACTGTCTTTGATACCTGCTGTTTCATAGGAGGAGTGCATGGCAAGCTGAGCCAATCCGATATCCACGGTGTGCATGGATACCTTTTGGCTGGAGAGATTTCCAAGTGTGCTGCCTCCTGCTGCATCACTTCTATTTGCGAAATGCTGAACAGGTACTCCTGCTGTTTCACAGATACCCGCAAAGACTGCCGAGCTGATTGCATCGGTTGTATATTTCTGGTTGGCGCTGAATTTCACAACGATCCCCTTATTCATATAGGTGCAGTTCGTATCATCTGTTTTTTCCGGATGATTCGGATGTACAGCATGTGCGTTGTCACAGGAAACCATGAAGCTCTTCGCAACAGCGCGGTAATAATCCTCCTTTGTGTAGCCAAGGTTGTCATTGATTCTCTGCAGTACATCATACAGGAAGGTTGAGCAGGCACCCTGCTTGGTACCGGAGCCAACCTCCTCGTTGTCAAAGCATGCAAATACATTGACTGCCTGTTCATTTGTCCCCTGCAGCATCGCCTTCAGAGATGTGAATGCACATTGCAGATCGTCCAGCTTTGGTGAGGAAATGAATTCTTCCTTCATGCCCCAGATGCTTGGAGCCATGCGGTTTACCAAATACAGATCAGTTCCGAAGATGTCCTCTTTTGCACAGCCCAGCTCATCAGCAAGCAGCTGTGCATAATCGCTTTCACTGCATTCTCCGGCTGAGAACAGCGGCAGCATATCCACCTGATTGTTATATTTCATACCGTTATTTACATCACGATTCATATGAATGGCAACGTTTGGAATCAGCAGAAGGTCACGATCGAAGCTTACGAGCCTGCTGGTGAAGGTGTTGCCTTCCTTTACAAGGACACGCCCTGCCAAAGAAAGCGGCCGATCCATCCATGTTGCACACAGCATACCGCCATAGCCTTCCGTATTCAGCTGCAGATAGCCGCCTTTTCCCTTCAGAACTGCTTCTTCCTTTACCTTGAAGGTAGGAGAATCAGAATGGGATGAAGTAACCTGAAAGTGATAATCCGTTAGACTGCTTCCAATGTGAAAGGCGATCAGACTGGAGCCGTTTCTAGTTGTGAAGTATTTTCCGCCCTTTTCCAGCGTCCAGACTTCACATTCCCGTAATTCCGTATAGCCCTCTTCCAGCAGCATACCTTTCATGGTATGCACTGCATGAAAGCAGCTTGGACTTTTCTGAATGAAGCTTCCTAATTCTTTTGCAATATCTTTATACATAATTGATTTATCCTCCTGTAATCTACACGTACAGTATAGCATGGTATGCTTACGGGGTAAACATGCCCTCCGGCATACCATGTCGATTGAACAGGGTAATTCCTGTTTGGGGAATTCTACCCAAAGAGCAGCGTTTTCTTTACCTGATTTCGTGGACCTGTTGTTTATCTTTGATTTGCCACAATCCGCTGAAAGGTGGCACAGCTTATAAACACGGATATTAAAAAGCAAATGTTGTACAATGACTTAATAGTAAGAAAGACAAGACCGGCTGATCTTGTCTTAAGGTTTATGCCTTTTCGTTTCTTTTGATAACCGGCAGGATCATACCAAGCGCTGTCAGTACGATAGGCGTAATGACGTTTAATGCTGTGGTGAACATATCCCCCGGTGTATACATACCGAAGATACAGCAGAAAGCAGTCAAAGCAAAGCACCAGATACCAAAGGTCATAGCGACTCCCTGATTCTTTACAAACCGGTATTCCGGCTGGAATTTGTTTCGTGCAGTCCGCAGCGCGATGTAGGCGGCAAATACCCATAGATAACGCATCGGCATGGTTACAGAATTCAGCTTGTTCAGCTGTGCAAGTACGCTGGCAGCACCAGGTACGAAGGACTGTATCAGAATAATGCTTCCGGACAGGATGACAACCATCCAGATACCGTTGATATAAGCACCGTATTTGTTTTTCTTGAGCAGCCCGGATGGGATAAACTCTCTGGCTTCCTCGTTGTCCAGCAGCATACGCAGTGGAGCATCGATACTTAATACCAGTGTTGAGAACTGACCGATCATGTTGCACAATGCATAGATGATCAGCAGTGCATCTCCCATGTGATAGTATCCGCCCAGCTTCTGGAATGCCCAGTAGGAACCGTTGGATACATAGGAATTAAAGGATTCCGTCGTTCCGTTGATAACGGAAGGATCAAACATCATACCCATTGCAATCGTACCCAGAATAGCACATACAACAACCATGATTGCCAGTGTGATCATACCCTTTGGGAAGCCCTTGCTTGGATTTTCCACCTTGTTTACATAAGGGGAAATCTTTTCACAGCCACCGACGGCAAATACCAGAATGGACAGCGATGTGAAATACTGCAGATTAAACTGCGGGAAGATGTTATCCCAGCTGAAATCCGGAGTGACAAAGCCGCCGTTTGGATTGATAACCGGTGCGGCAAACATCATAATGATGTAGAGTATGGACATGATGAACATACTGCTTCCGGCAACCGTCGCCAGCTTCTTCAGCGGATTCAGACCGCGGCTTGCGACCCAGCAGAAGAACAGGAAGACTGCCAGTGTACCCAACTGCACATAAATGGTCGGGAATGTGTCATAAGTTTCCGCATTGCGGAACACAGCCCAGCTCAGTGCTTTTAGTCCACCGCTTCCTTTGCTTGCGATGTACGTAATGTGACATGCCCAGTAGGTCCACCCGGCATAGTAGGCGAATTTCGGACCAATTGTCTCATTGATCCAGGAGCTGACTCCACCACCGGAGTCTTTGAATGCGGATCCCAGCTCTCCGACCATCAATGCATAAGGCACGAAGTACAGAGCAAACATCAGAATCCAGCTGAATATAACCTGAATACCGTTGAAGTATACGAAGCCGTTCAATACATTTCCAAAACCCCATACGGTAGAAAATGCCATAAACGCAAGGTTATACCAGACTATTTTCTTTGAACTTTCCATTTTTACCCTCCTTAGAATATAAATGTCGAGCCTAGCTATCATACCATAGGTAGTCCATAAACTCCACGATTTTTCAACATTTTGTTTGCAAAATATACTACAATTTCCATATTTTGTTTATGATTCTCCATCAACTTTCCATCATTTTCTATCCACTGTGTTTTTTGTGGAAATTCTGTGCTACAATGCTGATAATGGAAAGGAAATGATGAACATGAAAACCAGACGGTTTGAGAAAAAGGATGTAAAGGAAGTCGCAGAGCTGCTGAAAAGCGGAAAGGTTGTGGCGTTTCCTACAGATACGGTATTTGGACTGGGTGTCATCTATGAAAACGAGGAAGCCCTGCGTGCATTGAAGGAAAGCAAGGGACGTCCGGAAAACAAGCCCATTCCGACTATGGTTGCGGATGTGGAACAGATGAAGCGTATTGCGCTTATGCGTGCGGATGCCGTTGCTTTGGCGGATGCTTTTATGCCGGGAGCATTTACGATGATTTTGCGAAAGCAGGATACGCTGCCGGATTATGTGACAAACGGTTTTCCTACCGTGGGAATCCGGATGCCGGACGATCCGTTTGTACTGCATCTGATTAAGGAATGCGGAAAGCCGCTTCTGGTAACGAGTGCAAATCGTTCCGGAGAGGAAACCGGAGTACGAGATGAGCAGGTGCTGGCGCAGCTGGATGGTAGAATTGATGCCATCGTTTTGGGAGAGGCGAAGGGCAAGCTGGCAAGCACGATCGTAGATATGAGCGACGAAGAACCGCGCATTGTCCGTGAAGGTCCAATCTCTGCGGATGATATCAAAAAGGTGTTACATAACGCATAAGGGAGGGCTTTTGTTCAATTTCATATAGTTATATTGTCAAGATAAATGCAGGAAAATCAGAAAAATTGAAATTCACAGTCCGTTAATGGCTTTGTTTTTCTATGATTTCTGATTTTTTTTAGCCCTCTTTTCATGAGATGGATTTGTGATAAAATGAAATCATAGAAAGCAACGAGGACATCCTATGAGAAAGAAAAATATATTAAAAATTCATCTGCTGGGTGAATTTTATATGGAAAACAAAAATTATCGGTTTCCACAGGAAACAAAGAAAAGCACACAGCTGATTCTTCTGATCGCCTATCTGATTATGTATCGGCATACGGTGGTATCGAAGGAGAAGCTGATAAAAATTTTGTGGAAGGAGGATGAATCAGATAAGCCCGAGGGAGCTTTGCGTAATCTTGTTTACCGCGCAAGAAAGGAACTGCAGAAGTTTTATCCGGATAATCCCGAGCTATCCTTCATTCTGTCAAAAGGCAATACCTATGCATGGAATGCTGAAATCCCCTGTGAGATTGACGTAGTGCAGATGGATGAGCTGTGCAGGAAAATCGAAGAGGAGGAAGCACCGGAAGCCTCTTATCAGTATTGCAAGGAGCTGCTCAGTAATTATATGGAAGATTTCATGTTTGAATTTCATACACAGAACTGGGTAGAGCTGCAGAAAACCTACTATGACAACAATCTGATGCGAGCAACCAACCGCAGCTGCAAGCTGTTGATGGATAAGGAATATTATGATGAAGTGATCAAGCTGTGCGATATTCTGGGCTTTAAGCACTATGCGAATAACCATATCCATGAATATAAGCTGGAGGCATATCGGCAGACGCATCAATACTCACTGGCGTTGTCGTATTATCACAAGGTTATCGATATGTATTATGGTAGGCTTGGAATCGAGGTAACGCCGCTGTGCAGAGAAATTTATACGGAAGTTGTGCAGTGCATTGCTAGCAATCCGGTCGATGTGCATGAGCTGGAACAGCAGCTGAAGGAAAATGTCAGAAATGAAGGCACCTTCTATTGTGACTTTGATGTATTCAAAAACATATACCAGATGAATCTGCGTTCCGCAAGACGATCCTCGCGTTCCCGTTATCTGGTGCTGTTGACCATGCAGCAGCCGGAGGGACTGAAGGAAGAGGCTCAGCAAAGAGAATCCGATATCCTTCGCGATGTTATCACGACGGAGCTGAGAAAAAACGATGTATTCACAAAATGCAGTCCGTTTCAGTATTCCCTGATTATTGCGACAACCTCGATTGAGGGCTGTGATAAGGCGATCAGCCGTATTCTGGACAGATTCCAACAGAAGAAGACGATTCCGGAATCAAAGCTGGTGTACGAATATAAGCATATAAATTAAATTGTTACATGAGCTGGCATATACCGGCTCTTTTTTTATGTACGCAAGAGAGTGCGATCATCGCGTCTGTGTACAGATGCTGGAAGGAAACAAATCTATGGGAATGATAAAATCTATCATATTGATACAATATGTAGGATGATACAGCCGCAGGCTGTGGCATTTTTTAATGGCGATGAAGGATTTATATATATTTTCTAGGCAATCACTTCATAATTTGCCTATGGATAAGGGAATTTTCGCTTTTGCATGAAATTCTTCTTTTCTTATACTAAATAGAATAAGTCATAAGAAATAACCTGTAAAAAAAGAAAATAAGTATTTATCTAACCAATTTATTACCATATGGGTGTATGATAGATTTATAAAATATTATAAAATTTTTCATATAGTTATAAATTATAAAGGAGAGGGAGAAAAAATGAAGAAATACAGATTAAAAAAGAACGTGAAAATGGTTCTCTATAAAGCGGGGATTGTATTGGTATGTCTGCTTCTGCTGCTGAATGTTTCAGACCTTTCCAGACTGGAGGGGATTTTTGCGGCGGATTCCAATATCAGCTTTCAGGCGGTATTGTTAAAAGCAATTGATGGAGCTGGTACTGATAACATCGAAGTACAAAGTGGGGAAGCCTTTTATGTGAAAAGCAGCTATACCATCAACTCGCTTGGTGGCGGACAAGAAAATGTGTATACGGCGGGAACACTGGCCTTACAGATTCCGGAAAAAGCTGTATTTGACGAAGCAGCAACGCGTGAGCTCATGCAGACACGTCCTTCCATTTTTACAGATTTTGTGTATAATCCAACAAACCATCTGATCACCTTTACCACGAATGGTGATTTTAACAGTGGTATGAGTGGTTCCTTATACATGGTTTTTCATTATTCAAACATGACTACAGAAAATGATTATCATGGGATTTTTCGCAATATTCAGTTTACTGCATCTACATCCGGCGGTGCGATCAATCCTATTCAGATGGGGGATTTGACAGTTGTAAATAAGGCATCGCAGACATGGGATATTCAGAAGGGAATTGAGCAGCAGAACGGTCAGGATTATATATATGATAAAACAAAAGGGACCTATCGTCTGAAATACAAGCTGCAGGTAAATCCCGGCGGTAATGCAGATCGCTATGGTCGTTTGGAATGTACGACGTTTCAGCTGACAGACAAGCTTCCTGCACCGTTTACCTCGGAAATTACAAATGGTATTGCACAGGGGTATCCATCGGGCGGAGGTGCCAGCTCGATACGTATCATAGCAAATGAAAATGAGGATATACAGCGGGAGCTGAAGGAAGGGGCAGACTATACTCTGACAAAGGCGGCAGATGGAACAATCGCTGAAATTCATATACAGGCGTCTGCCATGAATACAAGCGCCGGAAATACCATTGATGCCGGAACGATGGTGGGAACAACCTTCCAGGTATATGCAGATTATGATTATAGTGCATATGAAATTCCATTTAATGAAAGGGACATCAACGGATATCTTTTAAACAATCAGCTGCAGCTGACCTATCAGCCGTTAATGGAGGCAGAGCAAACCATAAAAGCAGAGGCGTCTGCCGTTCTGGGCTGGCGGGATGAAAATCCGGGTGTTTTTAATCTAAACATTCAAAAGCAGATCAGGATCGGCGTTGATGCGCTGCTGTCCGGTTCCGGTGTTGAAGAAACCAGAAATTTCGATGAACGTCTTCAGGAGCAGCTGCTTGCGGCTGACGATAGAATCGAATTTCATCTATATAAGGATAAAAGCACAACCGTTTTGGCAAAGGATAAGGACGGAAATACCGTACAGCCGGTAATTCTGCGAAAGGATCAGCCTGTAAAGGATGGCTTGTTCAGCTTCGATCATCTGCTTGCAGGAACATACTATCTGAAGGAAACGATGAACTTTCAAGGATTTCAGGAGCCATCTGTCAAAAAAATCGTAATCGCAAAGGATGGAGGTATTCATGTTGATGGGAAACCTGTAGAAGCCAATGCTCCGGTTACCATTGTGAATACTGCGGATGAGAAGGGCTTTGGCTATGTGGCTTTTTGGAAAAAGGGTACCACGGCGATATCAAAGGATGCAAAGCAGTATTTGCAGAATATTACATTTCAGTTGATTTCCGAGACAGATTCTACAAAAACCTATACTGCGGTGTCTGATGCGCACGGGCTGGTTTTATTTCAGGGTATACCAGCAGGAAAATACAGCTTAAAGGAGATTGACCGCGGGGATGGAGAATTTGAATCACCTTCCAATGACTGGAAGGTTACTGTGACAGGCAATCAGGTGAATTACCCTGTTAAAGCGAATAATGAAGCGCTGAATAAAGATGAAAATCAAAAGCCGTATATTGAAAATATTTCACAAAAGGGCGGCTTGAAAATCATCAAGGTAGATAAAAAGGATAAGGAAAAGAAGCTTACAGGTGCTGAATTCATGGCATACGGTCCCTATGATACGAAAGCTGCCGCAGAGGCCGCAGATACAAAGGGACAAAAGGGAATCGCTATTACCAGTGAGTTTACAGATGGGAATACCTATTATGCATTAGCAAAGGGCTGGTATGCGTTTGTAGAAACAAAGGCGCCAAACGGCTATGCTGTAGCCGATGGAAGATTTGTTTCCGAGATTCAGGCAAATCAAATCAACAGCTTACAAATAGAAAATGAAAAAATGATTACCCTGACTGTTGCGAAAACAGGGCAGCTGTCTGCGGATAAGCCGCAGCCGAGTGAACCGCTGAGCGGAGCACAGTTCCGCGTGTATACGGATAAGGAATGCACGCAGGCAGCACAGGACTATACGAATCCTGAGGAGCCTAAGGATGCTGTTTTGACAACCTATTTATCCGGAGGGAAGTCAACGTCAAATGCAGTCATGCTGAGAAAGGGCATCTCATATTGGATCAAAGAAACAAAGGCGCCGCAGGGCTATGAGATGGATAAGAATGTCAGACTGCTCCGCGAGCTGCTGGACACGGATAAATATGAATTCATCTATGAGGCAAAGAATATAGCAACCAGTCTGGGTCTGCTAAAAATTATCAAGCAGGATGCGTCTGACAGTGCGGTAAAGCTGGAAGGGGTAGAATTTGAAATCTACGATGAAGCAGGCAATAAAGTTGATACAGTTCGCACCAATTCGGAGGGTATTGCGGAATCTGTATTTTTAAATGACGGCAGGTATAAAATCAAGGAGATATCACAGCCGGAAGGCTATTCCAAAACAGCAAAGGGAAAGCTTTTCATGGGGCTGGATGCGCAGGGGAAGGCGAAAACAGAGGGAACGGGAATTGAGGTCAAAAAGAATGCTGTTTCTGAGGTCATCATCGAGAATGAACCACTTGTAGCGTATACGATAAAAAAGACGGATGATAAGAGCAATCCTTTAGCGGGAGTCAGCTTTAAGCTGTATCCGACGAAGCAGGATGCAGAAAACGATACCAATGGGAAAACGTATACAACGGCTGCTTCCGGAGAACTTCGATTTGAAAAGCTGGAGCCGCAGACGGAATATTTTTACAGGGAGACAAAAACAGCATCCGATGACTATATTCTGGATGATGCGATAAAATCATTTACTTCTCCGGGCAAGGGTACTGCATATAAACAGCAGGAGGAGCCTCCGCTTATTCTAAATGAAAAGTATGGGGATTTCAGAATAACAAAAAAGCTGCAGAAATTTAATTCAGAAGAGGTATCAGAAACGCTGAGCGGTATTAAATTTAAGTATTTTCCAAAGCTTACAGAGGATGTTACGCAAGATTTGTACTGGGCAACCTCTAATTTTACACTGCGAACAGCAGAAACCGGCAGTGATGGCACCTTTACCTCAGAAAAGTTGAAGCCGGGTACGTACTGGTTGGTAGAGGAAGAGGATGAGCGATATGAAAAAGCAGATCCTATCACGATAACGGTAGTCTCCGGCACGACAGTTGAACAGGAGGTCATCAATAAAACCAGCCTTGGAATGCTGAAAATTAAAAAAGTCAGCTCCATGAAATTAAATAATAAGGAGGTTGTCATCACAGGCGGTGCCAGATTTGAAATTTATAAATATGTAGAAGGCTATACATATGCGGATTATCGCAAGAATAAACCGATTGAGGCCTTTGATATAAAAGAAAAGGACGGTATTCATGCAGTCACTCTGAAGCCTGACACATACGCTGTATTGGAGGTCACACCAATCGGTACCAATATGGAATATTATACACCGGATCTCAATACGGTATATAAGGTAGAGGTAAGCGCAAACAGGTTAAATAATAGTCTGGTAAGTACACCGGTTGAAAATACGCCCAAGGGCCGTTTCTATCTGAAAAAAGAAGAAATCTGGGGATACGGCACTGCTGCGGAACGAAGACTGAATCAGGTTATGACCTTCGGTATATACAGGGATGCAGAATGTAAGGATGAAGTCACAGCCATGACAAGCTCTACTGCTGGCGCAATCCTTTCCCCTCATCTTGATGCTGGAACTTATTATGTAAAAGAAAAATTAACAGCCGCACAGAAAGAAATATACGGAGAACCGCAGGCCAAGTTGGTACATGTGAAGGCAGGTCAGAATCACATGAAGGGGTATGCCGTCAACAATACAGAGATAGGTGGTAAAAAGGCCAATCCGCTATCCTTTGAGAACATCCCGAAGAAAAGCAAAATGCTGATCAAAAAGGTTGATCGGGAAACAAAAGCGCCTTTAAACAAGGCGAAGTTCAGCGTCTTTCAGGAAGTAGATAAGAATACCAAGGGCGTACAGAAGTTTGTTATCAACGGGGTAACTCATTATTTTAAAAAGGTCAGTACCGTGAATTCTATTACAGGTACCGCTGATGTAACCAATGATGGAAACAATGATAACGGCTATGCCTTTACAGAATATTTCAATCCGGATGGCGTGTATTATCTGCGGGAATGGCAGGCACCTGCCGGATATCAAAGAGAGCAGGAATGGATCGGTCCCATCACATTGGAAAAAGGTGAGCTGAAGGAAATTACGGTTGAAAACTTTAAGCCACAGGGAGCGCTCGGAAGTAAGGTGAATCAGAAGCAGGAGCTGATTAAGGAAAAGGGAATACAGATTGCTCTATTACAGGATGAAAAAAAGGCGGAGACGCTGAAGAATAATCTGTTAGCCAATCCGGCAGCTGTACTGAAAAAGCTTGAAAATCAGAATAACTGGGACTCTATGGGTGTTCTTCAAATAGCGTCCACCAATGATAACGGGTATTTTGTGTTTAAAAATCTGAATATAGAAAAAACCTATTATGCCCTTGAGGTGAAGACACTAGACGCCTATGAACGAGATCCGAATGTGCATACGGTTACTGTGAGGGAGGTCAATGGTGCCTATCAGCTTTATGAAGAGGATGAAGAATTCCAGCTGATGAACAGAGAACGCGGGCAGCTGCTTGTTCAAAAGATTGTCACGCTGTCGGGTGTGAGCCTTCCACTGGATGATGTAACCTTTGATATCTATAAAGCAAAGGATCAGCATGCGGATTCCAGAGATTTAACAACTGAGGGCAATGCGATGCATTATGTGACAGGCACCTATCAGTCAGGAAACAATGGAGCATTCCTTACCGATTGGTTAACACCGGGCTGGTATATCGTAAAAGAGGTTGCTGTTCCTGAGGGAATTGAGCAGCCGGGTACAGATAAGGTCTGGAGAATTGAGGTGAAGGAGGGAGAAATCAACAAGGAGCTGTACGATACGCCGATTGAGAATATAGCGCATTATGGAAAGTTTTATTTCCAAAAGGTAAAGGATACAGACACGAAGACACTGCTGCATGCTGTCTTCCGACTGGAACGCTATGATGATCAAACAAAGGAATTCAAAACGTACACGGATAAAGTGGAATTTGATAAAGCTGTTGGTGTTTATGAATCCGATTACCTGCCGGCTGGCACCTATCGTCTGATTGAAACCGAAGTTGAAGACGGCTATAGTCTGGCGACAGCCCCGGTAGAATTTAAGATTGAAGCAAACAAGATTACCGGTATGAAGGACGGTGTTATTCAGCCACTGGATGCCTACAGCAATCAGCCGATTCTGATAAAAAACAGGGAGAAGGGCTCCCTGAATATACGCAAGGTGGGCATTTTAATCGAAGGTGAAAGCCCATCGGAATTAAACGGAATCACGTTCAGACTGTATCGTAACCTAACGAACGATCCATCCAGGGATATCCGTGATGAGAATTTTGTAGCCGAGGCTGTTTCTGCATCCGGTCATATAAAAATACAGAATCTTGATGCCGGCTCCTACTGGCTCAAGGAAACAGAAGTAAATGCAGCAAATAAAGAGCTTGGTTATGTGGAGGGAAAGCTTGCAGAGGTACAAATTGAACCGGGTAAAGAGACGGTAACCCTGAAGGATGGATCAGATTTTATCAATGCATCTACATACGGAAAGCTGAAAATCAAAAAAACGGATGCGTATTCCAAAGAAGGCTTAAAGCATGCTGTTTTTGATGTCTATGCGAACAAGGAATGCACGGGAGAGCCTGTGGACACTATTACGACAGGCGCTGCGGGAACTTCTTATACGAAGATGCTTCCTGCCGGCTCATATTGGCTGCGGGAGAAGGAAAGTCCGAACGGTTATCTGCTGTCAAATGCGGTGTATGGGCCTTATGAAATCAACAGTCAGCAGATTACCGATGGTGGAGAAATTGATAATAAGCCATTGCAGAGTGTCCGCATCAAAAAAATAGATGCAGCTACACGGGAAGCTGTTCCTGAAAAATACATGAAGCCTGCGATGTTCGCAATCTATTTATCAGAAGAGGACGCCAAAGCTGAAGAGAATGAAATACAAAGGGTATCCGGCGATGAAGAATTGTTATTTACCAATCTGCTTCCTGATCAGACCTACTGGATAAAGGAGCTGACACCGCCAGATGGCTATACAAAGCGGAAAGAGCCTGTGTCTGTTACTACAGGGAGTGCTAACGGGGATGCTGCTGTATTGGAAAAGGAAATTGAAAACAGCGCACAGGGAAGTATTTTGATTGAAAAGAACGCGCAATGGATGCTCAATGCTGATGATAGCAGAAAGCTGCCGCTTTCCAAGGTTACCTTTACGCTGACGAAAGCCGACGATCCTGAATTCTCCATGCAGAAGGAAACGGATTCGGACGGCTTCGCAGAATTTCGAGGTTTGGAACAGGGGATATATACACTGACAGAGACTGTTCCGGAGGGCTTTAGTGAAGACGGTGTAACGACTACCTGGAGCTTAGAGGTTACAGCAGGAAAGCAAAACAAGGAGCTGACCGGAGAAAAAGCCATCATCAATAATCCAATTCAGGGAAAATTCACCTTTCAAAAAACGACCATCAATGAAAAACACATCGCAAATGTAAAGGAAGCACAGTTTACCTTGGAGAAACGCACCGCTGACGAAACATGGCAGGTAGTGTCGGGTTATGAGGCCTTCCATGTGGATGATTCTGCAGGCAGCTTTGAAAGTGGAATGCTAGCGGCCGGAAGCTATCGACTATCTGAAAAGCAGGCACCATCCGGCTTTGCTGTCATGAAGCCGATTGAATTTACAATCCAGTCAAGCCAGATAACTGAGGTAGTTAGTGCAAAGAGATCAACGGTGGAAAACGAAGCACTCGGTAATGTGAAAATAATAAAATACAGTGATTCCTATCTGTATGATGAAGCCGGTACGAAATATCCGATGCAGGGGGTAGCATTCACACTAAAGGGTAATGAGGTATTCCAAACGGTGAGAAGTGATGCAAATGGTGTCTGCGAATGGAAGAACCTTGTTCCGGGAGAATATACCATTGAAGAAACGAAAATGGAGGGATATGAACAACTGGAGCAGATGCACGTAACGGTTGCAGCCGGACAGAGTGAAATAAAAACCTATTATCCACAGGAAACGGATCAGGGTGAAATCTACAATACAGCAACGCATGGACGCCTTGTGATACACAAAACGGATGAAGCGGGCAAGCCACTGCAGGGGGCCGAGTTCCAGATATTTAAGACGGATGGAACACCGATAACAACCACACCGCTGCTCAGCGATGAGAACGGATATGCTATCAGCGAGCTTCTGGAGGCTGATGAAAAAGGTACCACATACATCGTGGAGGAAACAAAGGCTCCTGTGGGTTATACACTGGATGATCGCTATTATCCATTAAAAAAGAAGGTTGTGGTGAAACCACTGCAAAGCAGTGATATTATTTTAGAAAATCAAAAAGCGGATGCCAAGGCCTCCAATTATGTCCCCTTCCTCAACAAGCCACAGAGCTTTTATGAAGATTTTCAGATATCCGTCGCAAAACAGATTCAACAGGCAGATACCACATTTACAGATGCAGAAATACCGGAGTCGCAAACCAGCCCTTTGCTTGGGAATGATCAGAATGCAGTATTTCGGATCAATGGCTATGCAGAAGGTACAAATGAAATTGATGCAGAGCGTGTGACTGTTTCAGATACAGAGCTATATCTGTATTATATGAATAATGGAAGGTATGAAAAGGAAACCGCCGCAGCGAATGATTATACCATCGATCGTGTTACGGTATATCCCGCCTATGCAGGCGATATCCCGCAGGATTCGGATCCGGTTCATGCAGTTCTGGAATATCAGACCTTCGGCAGCAGCACATGGACAACATACGAGGACAGCAAAGCCGCATTGAAAAATCTTCAAAAGGCTTCTTCAACAGGAGTCACTATGGATGTCTCAAGCCTGCAGGCCGTCCATTTCCGTATCGTATATCAGGGAACGAAAAAGAAGTTTCATGCAGGTGGTATAGAATTCTCTGTGACCTTTCAAGATCGAAGTGCGATTGCAGCATCCGACGTGCATGAAATTCGTAAGGCAGGAAATCGGGCGGATGTCGAATATCTTTACAACATAAAAAATGAAAGTGCCACGATACAAGGGAAAACGGATCATAAAACAAGCAATGAGGTTGCAATCTACTTCCCACTGTGTCAGAATATTGCGCCCAAAGCAGGTCTGCAAATTAAAACGGATAACGGAACCTCCTTTGCTCCCGGAGATATTGTATATTATACGATTACAGCGGAGAACAGAAGCGGCGGTCTGAATCCTGCAAATCTGGAAAAGCCGATCATCAGCTTTGACCTGCCACAGGGAACCTCCTTCGTAAATGATTATAAAAACATGGGGAGAAATCTGCTGGTTTTATATGGTGCCGAGGATGATGCACAAATCATAGAGCCGGATGAAATGGAGGTTATCATAACGGAAGATGTACCGGTGAAGGAAATCAATGATGCCGGTGAGCTGGTCGATACCGGAAAGACAACGACCAAGGTAACCATCAAGCTGAAGGATTTGGCTATTGATACATCCAATAAGCTGTATGTCAAATTTGCAGCACAGATATCGCAGTCACCGTCGGTAAGCGGACTGCTGGCACCGAGCTATCTTACATCAGGCGCATCGCTGCCTCTATCCGCAGAAAATCCTTATGGAAACGCAGTTGAATTTGATGTTTCCAGCGGAGGAGATGTCGTTGAAGACAAAGCTCTGGATAATACGCTTGGAAAACCGGCAGGTGGAAAGAAGTATGCGTATTCCGGTGTGGATGTACGTGTAAAGGCCAGCAACAATCTGAATGTATATAAGGAAGTAAAAGGACAGTACGATAAGACCTATCTGAGCAGTGCCAACACAGGCTCCACGGCTCCGGGCGGCAGTATTTCCTATACTATCGTGCTTCAAAACGGTGCTTCGGACCAGCGCATAAAGAAAGCACGCGTGGTGGATATCCTGCCGTTTAAGGGAGATATGCTTGTTACGCGAACCAATACTGGCGGTAAGGCTACAGAGCGCGGCAGTGAGCTTGCTAAGCGGCCGATTCTGAAGGATGTTTCAGTTTCAGCTATGGATGGCAGTGCGGTAACACAGCCGTATACAATATACTATTGTGTGAGCACAGGTGTATCGGAGGAAGCTTTGACAGCCGAGTGGACAAAGAGCGAACGGGAGAGAACAGATCGTGAATACGAGCTTCCTATGCTGTACGACAGCTGGGAGGATAGTGTCTGGGAAAACGGCGCACATCACTGGCAGACGGATGCTCCTGCCGATATGCGTACGGTTACTGCAGTAGCTGTGGAATTTGATACAGAAAACCAGCCTCTTGGCAGCTACGAGGGCTTCCGGGTTCATATCGAAATGCAGGCACCGTCATATTCTACAGATGAGCTGGCAGCGATGCAGGATAAGCTGATCAAAAATTCAGCGATGGGAGCGGTACAGCGATTTGGTACGGATGGTAAATCCATTGATTTATCCGATACCGTGGAAAACGATCCTGTCAAGGTGAAGCTGATACTGGCAAAGGGCAGTATCGGAGATTATGCATTCTTTGATCGCAACAAGGATGGTATTCAGGACAGCGGGGATATTCCCGTTACCGGCTTACAGGTAACGCTGCATACGTATAAAACCTATCGAAATGAGAGGGGCGAGCTGATAAAAACAGAGCTTGACCAAAAGCAGACGCAGACCAATCAGCTGGGATATTACCGATTCGACAATCTTGATTGCAATGAACAAATTGCCGGCACTGCCGATGCGGATGATCCAAACAGCTATGTAGGCAATGCGATTTACAGCTATCGTGTTGAATTTGCGACACCGCAGGATGAATCCCGATATGCATATGAACCGACCATTCGCTTTGCCGTAAGTGATAATACAAGCGATTCAAATATTACGCAGGAAAAGAAAAATCAAAAGACAATCAACATCAGTGACGAGATTCGGCTTGCGACGCAGCACACAAGCGATGGCAGCATCAGCGGTGAGGACAATATGACGATAGATGCAGGCTTTATCGCCTTGGGAGCTGTCGGAGATACGGTTTGGATCGATAAAAACAGAAACGGTATTCAGGATAGTGATGAGCCAGGGGTATCCGATGTAACTGTACGCCTGTACCGGGTGGATGATGCAGGACATAGTGGAGCTGCCATAATGGAAACAAAAACCGATCATACTGGAAGCTATCTGTTTAGCGGTTTGCGTGCAGGAAGTTATGTTGTTGAATTTGATATTTCAAAAACCAACTCCTATGGCTACACGTCTTACACGTTTACTACGCCGTATGTACTTCAGGACGCATCCAGTGACATAGATTCCAATGCCAGACTATACGGCGTAAGTAAAACACTGGCACGCAGTGATGTGTTCACACTGAACGATCATGCTGTCGATCTCAGCATTGATGCCGGCTTGACGTACTATAGTGCACTCAGCGGATATTGCTTTGAGGACAGGAATTATAATAATATTCAGGATATAGGAATTGCCCTGCCGTCTACGATTGTTGAGCTGTATCAAATCGATGAGAGTGGTAAGCGGAAGCAGGATCCATTGCGAACAGCTACAATTGGAAAGGATGGCACCTATTTCTTTGACCATTTGGAGGAGGGCTATTATCAGGTGAAATTCCACTTCCCGAATGGCTTTGAAGCGGTGGAAGCGCATCAGGGAAATGAAGAAATTGACAGTGATGTTTCCGATGAGCTGGATGAGCTTCGCCAATATGGGTATACACCGGTATTCTACATAGCACCAAATAGCCTGGAGGAGCACTGGGATGCCGGAGCGGTACGATATGGAAGTATTGGTGATTATGTATGGCAGGATTTGAATAAAAACGGTGTACAGGAGAACGGTGAACCACCGGTATCCGGTGTTCCTGTGTATTTGCAGATACGCCATCAGGGCGAAAGCACCTGGAGCTTTTATGCGGCTGCGGAAACGAATGCACATGGAAGGTATGTGTTTGAGGGATTGCAGGGCAGTGCCTACACCGGCATTGAATATCGTGTGGTATTTGATCTCCCTTACGACACCAAGCTGACAACACCGTTAGCTGCAGCGGATATTCGTAAGGATTCCAATGCCCTTGCAAGGTACATGAACGGCTGGGGCTTTCCGACAGACAGCATTCAGCTGGGCTATGGTCAACATGATATGACCTGGGATGCCGGTATCATACAGACCTCCGGAAGTGTTGGAGATTATGTCTGGTTCGATGAAAATAAAAACGGCATACAGGATGAAGAGGCTACCGGCATTGCCGGTATACGCGTCATACTTGAGCGCAATGACAGTGAGGAGCTGAACGATCAGGCATGGGAATATGTTGGAGAAACAACGACCAATCATGCCGGTTATTATCGCTTTGATGATCTGCATGCCGGCTATTATCGCTTGAAATTTTACTTAAAGGGCTATGCGGTAACACTGCCGCTCACAGGAGATGATGCCGCTTTGGATTCTGATGGATATGATAAGAAGCAGGACTGGTATCTGACAAGACCGTTCTACCTAGAGGATGGCGGGTTTGACATGACCTGGGATTGCGGTGTGTACAACACAGATGGAAGTGCCGCATTCACAAGGCCAATGATTTCCCAAACAATAAACGGGCCTGTACAAACCGCAGATACAACAAAGCGCCAATCGCCACTGGTAGCAGGGCTGTCCCTTGTAGCACTGCTGGTGCTGGGAAGAAAGCTGCACAGGCTTAAAAAAGAAATATAAAAGAGAGAAAGGAACAACAGCAGATGCATCTCCTGTGGAATGATCGCTAGAGGCACTGCAGTTCCTTTTCCTTCAATAAAAACATCGCAACGGCTCCCCTATTGTACAAATTTGGTTAGAAGCCGAAAAGAAAAGGTCACAAAAAAATAAAAATACTTTCGGAAATTATTACCTGTGTGACCACTCTGTGACGATAAAAGCTTATGATATAGGTGTAAGATGAAAAGCGAGGCGTTGGATATGTTAAAAGCATTGAAAAAAATTATAACTATAGCAGCATGCTTCCTAATGGTGATGGGAACATCCTCACGGATTCATGCCGAGGATGCACAGAGCTATGCCGCAAGAAGCGTGCAGGTGACTACGGACATATCACAAAGCTATGATATAAGAACCTTCTACATTCAGAATCTGACATCCAATACACTGGAAAATGTTCATTGCTACGATGCAAACAATTCTGTAGATCAGACAATCACCCTTCAGCCAAATGCAAGTGTTGCATTGAACGTCTATGTTGGCTCTGCAAAAAGCACAAGCTTGTATACGGAATATAACAGTGAAATGAACGTTATTGCCAGCAACGATGCATACTACATGCCGGTTAGCTATATCGCAGATGGAACTGTTGTGCAAAGCTCCACGGTCGTGAACCGTTTATCAACAGGCGCTACCTGCTCTGCACCGAAAACAGTTGTAAATCCAAATAATCCAAGTGCCAAATATCAGATCAGCGGCTCGAATTACAAGCAGGTATCCTTTGGAACACCGTCTGTAGAATTTACATACAGCCGTGTGGCAAGAAATCCTTATACATCCACGATTAGCTATGTTGATCAGGATGGAAACGGTATTGGAAGAGATTCCTTTACCGTAACAGAGGCAAACGGCGGTTCCTTTACGCCGCAGGCTTCTCTTACCGGAGCGAACGGAAGAAGCTATCAGCTGATGAGCGGACAGAAAGCCGTATCCCAGAGCTATGAAGACGGAGCAAGAAATTACACCTTCCGTTATCAACTTCAGGAAAACGTAGCGGCGAGACCTTACTTTATTACCGTACGCTATGTCAGTGACGGAGCGCTGCTGAATGCAAATACATATACCGTCACAAATGGAAAAACCGTAAAGGTCTCCACACCGGCAACCTATACTACACCGGACGGTATGGAATATAAGAGAAAAAGCGGGGAGGATGCAGTGATTTCCCATAGCTTTGAGCAGGGTATGAAAACCTATACCGTAGCATATGAAAAAAACGTGACAAACAGTAATCAGCCCTACAGTATTCGTGTGAATTATGTGGATCTGTTAAGTGGAAGAACGATTTCCAGTAAGAGTGTTGATGTAGCTGTAAACAAAACAGTATCCGTAAATGTTGATTCCAGTATCCAGGATGGGGATACAACGTATATACTGGCAAGCAATCAGGCAAAAGCAATTTCTCATAAGTTTGGAAATGCACAGAGAACTTACAATATGTATTATACAGAAAAGGGAAAAGAAGTGGAAAGCTATGATGTATCTGTCGTTTACTTCGATATCACGAACAACCGTGTTCTTTCTGCCAGAACCGTAAAGGCTGAGCTTGGAAAAGATGCTGTAATAGCTGCACCGGAAACTGTAAAGGATGCAGGCAAGTCCTACAAGATGCTGAATGGTCAGGATAAAGAAACGAAGCATTCCTTCTATTCTTCCAGAAGAAGATATATCTATTTCTATCGTGATGTAGAAGATACAGCAAACGAAGGTACTGTTGTAACACCAAATACCAATGGTAATACAGTTGTGACACCAAATGGAAATAATACCGTATTGACTGTAACACCAAACGGTGACTTGACAGTTCAGACACCAAACGGAAATGAAATCCTGAACGAAGACAATAATCTGGTACAGGAAGAAAACAACACAACTCCACAGGGTGACGGAAAAAAGGATAAGGAAGACGTAAAAGGCACAGAGGATGTTGAGGATAATAAAACAGCATTAGGTGGTAAAGACAAGGCATCTGCAGACTATACCGCATGGTATATCGGCACAGGCTGTGCGGTAGCTGCACTCTTTGGATTGGTATTCTTCTTCATGAAAAAGAAAAATAACAAGAAGAGCAATGAAAATGCATAAATCTGAACAGACAGACTAGGAATCTGTCTGTTTTTTCATTATAATGAAGGTATTGAAAGCACGCAAAAATCATACAAAGGGGCGAGATACATGGAAAAGGTAAAGGCAACGCTGTTCGGTACCTTTCAGATTCAATTTCAGGATCGTATACTGGATGAAAGCGATATGCATTCCTCAAAGCTTGTGGCACTGTTTTCCTATATGATGATCTATCATGACAGGTCGATCGCTGTGACGGAGATCATGGACATCCTGTGGAGCAATGAGGATATTACGAATCCGAGAAACGCTTTGAAAAACCTGACCTACCGGCTGCGTAAGGTACTGCAGTCGGCATTTGGGGTCAGTGATTTTTTTCTGACACAAAGAGGTTCCTATTCCTGGAATCCCGAATATGGCATTGAACTGGACATTGAACAGTTTGAATTCATGGAAAAGGAATTGAAGGAAAAGGAACAGCTGGCGCAGGAGGATATTTTGCGGATGAGCAGGATCCTTCCTCTGTATAAGGGAAAACTGTTACCCGCAATTTCCTCATCCCACTGGGTTATTTCCCTGACCACCTATTTTCATTCACTGTATCTGAGAAACGCAAAGCAGCTGGCTCTTTTGTGCGGTGAAGCGGAAGACTATGACACTATGAGTGAAATCTGCAAGAACGCGCTGCTGATCGATCCCCTAGATGATGAAACACAATATTTATTTATCAAGGCCCTGCTTTTACAGGGACACATAGATCTGGCGAAGAAGCAGTACCAGACCGCAAGCCATATGATGTATGAGAGCCTGGGAATTCGCCAATCGGAGAATCTTCAGAAAATCTATATGGAGATTATGAAAAAGCAGGAGGATACGGAGGAAAATCTGGAAACCATTAAGGATGAGTTACTCGACGATCCCATGAAAAAGGCGTTTCGTTGCGAATATGGTGTATTTCGGGAAATCTATCATCTGGATATGCGCCGCTGTGAACGGCACGGCTATGCGGAATATGTGGTGCTGTTTACACTCACACAGAGGAAATTTGCCGGCTCAAGCAGCAATCTTTCCTTATTGAATAAAGAGATGGAAAAAATGGAACAGGTGCTGATGAGCAGTCTTCGCAACGGGGATGTTGTATCAAAATACAGCGGGAATCAGTACATCATGCTGTTGTACGGCTGCTATGCAGAAAATATTCAGATCATCGTGGACCGACTGATCGGACGCTATGAAGCACAGAGTAAATTTCATTTGTTTGAAATTGAATATACCTACGATGAGATCGGTGCGTAAAGGAGATGAGTGATATGGAAAACAGAATGAATTTTCCGGGGAATGCCCTGCGCCTTTGTATAGATCGAAGGAATGAGGACATACACGGCCGCTTATATTGCATGGCAGGGCAGGAGGCAGTGACCTTTGATGATTCCTGCACGCTGTTTATGCTGGGAGAGGAAATTTTTGATTACCTGCAGGTACCGCAGGCCTACCAGCAAAAGCGCTCGTTTCGCAAGGTAGAGGGCTATCTTACATCGATTGCATGGACGCCATGGGAGAATCCACTGATGATCTATGAGCAGCAAGGACAATGTGCAACCTTTGATATCATCGTGCAGACAAGAAAGAAGACAAGCTGGCAGGGACTTTTAAAGGATGCAAAGGGAAATGTACTGGCAAGCTTTGGAAGTGACCTCGAGCTGCTGCATAAAATTACAGAAAATATTCCGGTATGACGGTTTTGTGACGCTTATTCTGTATACTGATATTGTAGAGTTATCCAGGAGGTGGCAGTATGGGTAAGCGTAAAGGAAATATGTTTGTAGTAGAAATTAAGGACACGGAAAACAAAACCTGGCAGGGCTCCATTACCTGGACAGATATCGGCAGAACTGAGTATTTCAGAAGTGCATTGGAGCTGATGAAGCTAATTGATTCCACACTGGATATGGGAGAAGAAAAAGAAGACTGAAGAAACCGATGGTACGGGATGTTTCCGCCATCGGTTTTATGTTATAATGGGAAAGAAATCAAGAGGAGGAACTGTATATGAAAATAGCTGTAGCTTGTGATCACGGTGCTTTTGAATATAAGGAAATCGTGAAGGAAATGTTAACGGAAATGGGACATGAGGTAGAAGACTTCGGATGTCATGGCTGTGAGTCTGTGGATTATCCGGATTATGCAGGACCGGCTGCACAGAGTGTTGCGGATGGTAAAAACGATAAGGGAATCGTTATCTGCGGAACAGGAATCGGTGTCAGCATTGCCGCCAACAAGATTAAGGGAATCCGTTGTGCGCTGTGCAGTGATCCGGTCAGTGCCAAGCTAACAAGAGAGCACAATAATTCCAATGTGCTGGCGATGGGACAGAGAATCATCGGTGTGGAGCTGATGAAGGAAATTGTACGGGTCTGGGTAAATACCGAATTTTCCCATGATGAGCGTCACCAGAGAAGAATTGACAAGGTCATGGCTCTGGAAAAATAATATGAAGAAAACTGCAGGAATGCTGCTATCCCTGGCTGTTCTATATGTATACGGATACCGTTTGAAGCAGCGTGAGGCTGCCTGTCCCTTTTATAGGGTGTGGCATGGAGATGAAGAAATCATACAAATACGTCTTTCCGGTGTCGTTTCCATTCAGACCGGACAGAAAAAGGTATTCGGTTATATCAGCATATGTGATGAGGTGGAACAGGATATCTGGGAAATTCATGTCAGATTGCGCAGGCATGGCGGTATTCTCTGCTTTCGATATGCAGCACAGAGTCTTCAACAGCTTTCTGCGGACGGCCGTGTCCTGCATACATACAGGTGAGGATGAACACGATGGCAAATTGGAACCCCTGGCATGGCTGTCATAAAATCAGTGCCGGATGTGAGCATTGCTATGTATATCGGATGGATGAAAGGCATGGCAAACAGACCGGTGTTGTTACCCGTCTGAAAGACTTTGATAAAGTTTTGCACAAAAATCGCAAAGGTGAATACAAGATAGCATCCGATGAAATTGTCTATACCTGTTTTACCAGCGATTTTTTTGTAGAGGAAGCAGATGTCTGGCGAGATGAGGCATGGGATATCATGCGGCAGCGCAGGGATTTGTTTTTCTTTATGATTACAAAGCGGATTGACCGGCTAATGGATTGCATCCCGCATGACTGGGGAACGGGATGGGATCATGTGGGTATCGCCTGTACGGTGGAAACGATGGAGCGTGCAGCGGATCGGCTTCCGATTTATCAGGCGGCACCACTGCGCCATAAGTATGTGGTATGTGAACCGCTGCTGGAGCCCTTAAACCTGAGGCCCTGGCTGGATGAGAGCATAGAAGAACTGATCGTCGGAGGAGAAAGCGGACCGCAGGCTAGGGTCTGCCGGTATGAATGGATTCTCGATTTGCGTAAGCAGTGTGAGGAAAAGGGCATATCCTTCTGGTTTAAGCAGACTGGCGCAAATTTTGTAAAGGACAATATCCATTACCGTATACCGCGCCGTCAGCAGCATTTGCAGGCCAAAAAAGCGGATATCAATCTGCATCCGAAAATCATCTTATAATGCTAAGGAGGAAGTCATGCACAAAATCAACACAAGACTTGTTAAAATGATGAAAGCCGTTGAGCTTGTGATTGCCGTATTGTTAATGATTGCCATCGCAATATCAACACTGGCAACGGTATGCTTTGGGGCGGAGTCTCTTATGGATCAGAGCTTTCAGCTGGAAGCTATACTGGAAAAGGCACTGACCCTGGTTGTCGGCGTGGAATTTGTAAAGATGCTGATTCTGCATACACCGGAATCAGTGATTGAGGTACTGCTCTATGCGGTTGCCCGGCAGATTATCATATCACATGAAAGCGCCATGGAAAATCTGGTGGGAGTGCTGGCAGTGGCACTGATTTTTGTTGTAAAGAAATATTTCCTGACGAACGCAGAACAAAAGAAATGACAATATAAAAATCTGTGGTAAAATAGAGGCATTAAACGGAGGTAGCGTATGAACGATAAGAAAATTCAGGAAGCCATTGAAAGGGAAGCAGAGCGCCAGCTGTATAATATCGAATTGATAGCATCAGAAAATTATGTATCAAGGGATGTACTGGAGGCTGCCGGAAGCATACTGACGAATAAATATGCAGAAGGATATCCAAGCAAGCGTTATTACGGAGGCTGTGTACATGTCGATGAAATAGAAGAAATCGCAAGAGAGCGGGCAAAGCAGCTATTTAACGCTGAGCATGCCAATGTGCAGCCGCACAGTGGTTCTCAGGCAAATATGGGCGTATATCTATCTGTTTTACAGCCAGGCGATACTGTACTGGGGATGAATCTGACCGCAGGAGGTCATCTGACACATGGACATCCTCTGAATTTTTCCGGGACATTGTACCGTTTTGTAGACTATGGTGTTACAAAGGACAGTGAAACAATCGACTACGAAGAGGTGCGCAGAGTCGCATTAAAGGAACAGCCGAAGCTGATCGTTGCCGGTGCCAGCGCCTATCCAAGAGTGATTGATTTTGAGAAGTTCCGTGAGATTGCGGATGAAGTCGGCGCATATTTCATGGTGGATATGGCACATATCGCAGGACTTGTAGCGGCAGGAGAACACCCAAGCCCGGTTCCTTATGCTGATTTTGTGACAACGACAACCCATAAAACACTGCGCGGACCTCGCGGCGGATTGATTCTCTGTAAAAAGGAGCATGCGGCATTGCTGGATAAAAAGGTGTTCCCGGGTATGCAGGGCGGCCCGCTGATGCATATCATTGCGGCTAAGGCGGTATGTCTGCAGGAAGCGATGCAGCCGGAGTTTAAGGATTACGCAAAACAGGTTATTGCGAATTGTGCAGTCATGAGCAACACGTTAAAGGAAGAAGGCTTTCGCATTGTGAGCGGAGGAACGGATAATCATCTGATTCTTGTTGATGTGAAATCCTCTCTGGATATGAGCGGAAAGCTGGCAGAGAAGCTGCTGGATGAAGCAGGGATCACCTGCAATAAGAACACAATTCCATTTGAAACAGAAAAACCGTTTGTGACAAGCGGTATCCGTCTGGGGACTGCGGCAATGACAACCAGAGGCTTCAAGGAAAATGAATTCCGTCAGGTTGCCTTATGGATCAGCCGTGTACTGAAAAATGCAGAGGATGAAGCGGTGCGTGAGGAAGTGCGCAAGGAAGTGCGTGCGCTTACCGTTCAGTTTCCACTTCCGAATGAGAAATAAGAAAGAAGTGATGGGGATAGAGTAAAAAAGTTATGGGATTATATGATAAGAGAAGGAAGAAATCAAAAAAGGTTAAGTTCTTCTCTTTTCTATTACCTGCTAAAAATAAGGCTAATTCCCTGAGATGTTTTTTCAAAAATGAGTGTATTGATCTACTGCTGTCTCCTTTATCGTAGGTATCTGCTTTTTTATCAAATAGACTAAGATCCATTGGTGGATTAAAGTTAACGGTTCCATTATCTTCTTTCATAGTTAAGGATTTTAAATACAGTATCTGCATATCTTCTCCATTTTTATCCATTGCTATCAATTTTACTAGCTTCTCCAGCCATTCACGACTGTATGCCTTAGGCACGCTGCTGATCAGTGTTGCCAGATTATGCTCTATGTGGGACTCCATGGAACATCCTATTTCTGCTTGGAATATTTCCACTGCATTTGACCACCTGGATTGAAGGTAATTCCATTGTTTTTTGATTCTCTTGATTCTCTCGGTTTTCTTTCCATTACTTATTCTATCCACTAGATACTTAAATTCTTTTTTCTCATCATGAATTAAATAATATGCAAGAAGTTCTCTGTTTTCTTTTTTTGTACTGATTCTGTTTATGGCCTGTTTAGCGTGAAATCCATCAAGAAGAAATCGCGTATTTGTTAATGATGTTTTCAATTCCTCTGCTGAGGAGTATATCCAGGGTGCGCCATCTCCCATACTGGTAATCAATTTCACTTTATCCATGACATCCTGCCAGAATGTGGAGGTATATCCTATGACTGTATAAGGAGATATAAGCTTGTTGCGTTTACCGATATGTTCAACACCTTCAAAGATCACTGCCATTTTGATCATTGTTTTTTTAGCTTTACCATTATCCGCATGTTCGTTTTGAAGTGCTTTATATTTTTCATCAGACATGATATAGATGTGATCAGGCGTATGTTCACAGCGGAGACAGGGATAGAAAAAGAAGGAGAAGTATGGAGAATATAAGAAACAGTTTGTTTCGATATGGCTTTATACTTTCTTTTATGAAACCCTAATGAAAACCCTTGTATCAAGTCACCAACAGCCATACCCGTTTTCTCCATTGAATTGAATGAAAGAGAATAGGCAAAGATAAGGGAACGAATACAAGGGTCATATTGTATATACTTAGGCAAACCAAGTACGTAATCGACAAAACAAAAAAGATGATGTTTATCATGGATATCATTATAAAGAGTACGTTGAAAGGTAAGGTCACCAAAAACAGTATGTAATGTTCTGACAGGATTACCACGCACATGATAAGCGGCGATGCGCTGAGGACTGAAATGAAACGATTGATCAAGAGAATGTATAGCAGATGAGATAATCGTAATAGCGAAATGATTAAGATCACATTGAAGGCAATCGGTTAAAGAAGCATAAATAAGGGAAGGAAAATCAGGATTCATGAGGCCATCGATAGAATCCATAAAATGAAAGACAGATGGAAAAAAATTATTTAGAAATGCATGACCCAAATTAGGGATCGTGTGATATACTATTCATACAAGGACCTCCTCTCAGGAGGTTTAAGTGAAAGTAACAAACCTCCTTTGTGTATATCGTCAATATCACTATAGCAGAGTTTGTTACTTTTTTCTATTCCATAACTTTTTTACTCTATCAGAAATCATTTTCTACTAATCTTTTGTTTTTTAAAATGGTATACTTTAAGTAGAGAAATAGAGAAAGGTTGGGGCTTATGCAAACATATAAAAAAATCATCATGGCAGGAATACTGCTGCTGGTTATGTATGGCTGCAAAACAAAGACAGCGGATTCCTCGAAAGGCAATGCTACAAAGGAGCAGGATTCCTTATTTACAGAATTAAATGCTGCTAGCAAGCGTAGTGTTGATCGTGGTAATTTGCGGATCGACTGGCAGTATGCAGAAACAAAGGATCTGGATTGTCAGGATGGAGAACTGGTGGAAGTGAATGCAGTAGCTACCAGAGCTATCACGGACTATGACTTTGATCATCAACAGAGCATTACACATTTCTATGCCATGGAGGCGGCTGATCCGCAAGCGACAGGTCGCTATGGTGTGGCTTTGTGTTATGTGAATGGTTATTATACCGAGCTGGCTTTTTCTGAAAAGGATGGACAGCGGACATATCAACGTAACAAACAGAAAAATGTGCCAAGGAAAGAAGCATTCCCATATGAAAAGAACCATTTTGATATGATAGTTCGTGATGTGGATAAAGAATATTTTCATATTGAAAAGAAAGAATCTGAAAAAGAAGTAGTATATGTATTGACTCTGCCGGATCAGGATAAGATGAATGAGCGAATCAAAAAAGAAGCCGAGGAAAACGGCGAGGATATCTTGAATCGCAACGGCTGCAAGCTGGACGTAAATGAGATTACGGATCAAAAGCTGGAATATCATGTCAGTAAGGACGGCTATTTAAAATATTATACTGCTTCTACTACTACACAGCTCAATAGCTTGAAAAAGGAATTCACCTATACAGCATCTTATGAAACCTATGATGATTTTAATATCAAGCCATTCAAAGATATGCTGGAATAATGAAAGTAAGGGGAGGCAATGATTGAAGCTGTAAAGAACTGCAAGATTTTAAATTAACGCAGAAGGAACAGAGAACATAATAATTATCTGTGAGAATTTTGTTAAGCAATACGGTTGCTTTGACCACCCATGCATAGCTATACAATAAGAAAAGGTGACGATATCTGCATAGGCAGTATACCGATATCTCACCTTTTTAATATGCGCTATAGGCGCATTGCAATACGAAGGATGCTTACAGACCTCTTCCATATAATACGCCGAGGATCTCTTCAATCGAGGTTGCTTTCTGAATTCTTTCTATGAAATTCTCAGAGCTGATCAGATGATAGAGGTCTTTTAACAGCTTTCGCATAGTATCCTTCTGTTCAAATGAAACAGCGGTAAATAAAATTACGCTTACCATATCATCTCTCCACAGGATTGCATCCTCCAGTGTAATTAAAACAATAGAGGTTTGCCTAACATACTTATCAGAGCCGTGAGGTATCGCGATCCCGTTTCCGATTTCCGTAGAGGATATTTTCTCTCTGTCCTTTACACTTTCAAAAAATGCTTGTTCCACACATCCCTTTTCCAGAAGGATTGCATTTGCTTTCTCCAGAATTTCCTCCTTTGTTCTACACGTTTCATGAACCAGAATTGTATCCGCACTGATCGCCTGAAGCAGAGAGTGAAAGCGCGCCTCTTTTACATTTCGTATGAGCTTTTCATAGGTGTGGGCAATTCGCTGGATATCACTACTGTGGGCCACCGGAGAAATGACGACCGAGGGAATTTCACAAACATGCAAATCCATTGTGGAAATAATGAAATCAAAATGCTGAAGATATTCCTTCTTCAAATCATGGATATTGATTAGCTCGATGACATCGAAGGTAGGAAGATTGATCTTAATCTGATTTTCAATCAGCATAGCACTCGCAAGGCCGCAGTTATACACGACTGCAATTTTCTTTGACAGGTTGTGACGCTCCAGTGCTGCCTGAAAGTGAATCAGGATGAATCCGATTTCATCATCGGATAGTGTAAATCCAAGCTTTTTCTCTAAAATGCTGGAAGCCAGTGAAACCACACTGAACATAGCGGTATATTGCTGCTTAATCTGCATAATGAAGGGATGCGTAATCTTTATGTTATTGTTCAGACGCGCAATCATCGGAATAAAATGCTTGGATAAGCCGGTTTTTAATACTTCATCACCAGAGAAATCCGCATTGAAGATATCATCGAATGAAGAAATCAGTTCATCGACGGTTTCCTGAATGATGGGAGAATAGTCTGCTGTTTCCCTTCGCTCCTCATGATAAACACCGGACAGCCTTGCGTTGACCCAGCGGATATCCAGATCGCTGATGCTGATGTGATGCTCTTCCTTCAGCCACTGTACGATCTCTTCTGTAATCGGATAGGTTTTCAGCACATGCAGCTCTGTGACAACCGGTCTGGCAGGCGCTTCTGTGATTTCACATCCTTTTGTGATTCGCTGAATAAAAATGGAGTAGGATATAAAAATCTGAGCGTAATAGTTGGTATCCAGACGAAAGCCCAGCTTTTCCTGTGCAATATCAATCATGCTGCGGGCGACAGCCTGCTGTTCAGCTGCTACATAGCGCGATAAAAGCTTTGTACACAGGGTGAGATCCATGATTTGATCCTGCTGGGTCAATGACATGATTTCCTCAAAAATAAACTTGCGCTTTGCGCTGCGAATCCGCTGCTCCTTAGCACTGATGCGCGTTCCGGATTTCGTACGAAGGAGTAGAATGTCCTGCTGTGCCAGCTCCTGCTCCACCTTTTCCAAATCCTTTACGATGGAAGTAGAGCTTACACAAAATTCATCGGATAACCGGCGCACGGAAATACTTTCATCCTGCATCAGCAGCTTTTCCATTATTTTTTTACGTCTGTGTTCACTTGTAAGACTGCCCCTCGCATTTTTCTGTATGGTGTTTTGCAGCTGCTGTATGGTACGTATATCACCCTCCATACGGATACCAACGCCATGCTTTGCTGTAATATCCAATCCGAATTCCAACATGTAATAACGCAGCTCCGCGATATAATTTGAAATTGTTTTATTTGAAACCATGAGTTTTTCTGCGAAATAACTGGTTTTACGATAATCACTTTCTTCTGCCAAAAGATTTAAAAACTTAGCTAATGCAGATGTTTTCATATGATTTCTCCTCCTGCTTTATCAAGATAGAATTTCCCATTTACATAATAGAATGATTTTCTGGAAAAAGAAATAGCAATTTGCTTCTGTTCAAAGTAGAAAATAAAATACACGTGGTTTTGGACGGGCAAGCAACGGGTTTACAGAAGTTCAATCATAGCGAGTGTACAACGGCACAGATATCGTCGTGTTTTTTTATTTCTACTACTTGTGGAAGACGGATGGTATTTTAAAAAATTTTGGTGGACGATACAATGAGGACGTGGAAAGGAGTGGTCAAATGTTTGAACCGGAAATCGTAAAGGTATCCAGTGTACAGTTTAAAACTAAGGAAGAAATCATTGTTCATTTAAGCCAGTTGGCTTTGGATGCAGGTAAAATCACGGATGTGGACAGCTATATCCATGCGGTACTGGAGCGGGAGGAGACAGCATCTACAGCTGTTGGCTTCGGAATTGCGATTCCCCATGGAGAAGCAGTGGCAGTCAGAGAGTCCTTCGTAGCCTGCCTGCATCTTATGCAGCCTGTAACGTGGGATCATGATGAGGTTGATCTTGTGTTTATGATAGGGGTACCGCTATCCAGCAGAAATAAAGAGCATCTGCGCATACTGGCAATGCTTAGCCGTCATTTGATGAAGGAAGATTTCCGAAAGGAATTACGCAGTGCAGGCACAGATCATGCGTTTTACGAGTGCATGAAATTTTTAGAAAATGAAAGGTAAGGAGGAACAGTATATGAAAATCGTAGCAGTTGCGGCATGTACGATCGGTATTGCACACACATACATGGCGCAGGAAGCCATCGAGCAGGAATGCAAAAAACGAGGATATGCGTGCAAGGTGGAAACACAGGGTGGCATGGGAATTGAAAATGAACTGGATGAGGAAGAAATAGCAGCGGCAGATGCTGTCATTCTGGCGGTTGCCATCGGTATTGAGGGAGAGGAACGCTTCGAGGAAAAGGAAGAAGAGGGGAAAATCATTAAAATAGATCCGTCTGTTGTCATACGGGATCCGGCTGAAATCATTGACCAGGCAGAGAAATTATAACATTAAATAAAGTGAGGAGAGCTTATGTTTAAAAATTTAGGAAAAGACTTAGTTAAGGCATTTAACACAGGGGTATCATACTTTCTTCCGGCAGTTGTAATCGGCGGTGTATTTCTGGCATTCGCTCTGGCAACCGGAGAAGCAGGCAGTGACGGCATGAAGGTGACAAACGGCTTTATGCAGAATATCAATACGATTGGTTCTGCAGGTATGGCGATGATGATTCCAATGCTGGCGGGTTATATTGCATATTCACTTGCAGGAAAGCCTGCACTGGCACCGGGGATGATCGTGGGCTATATAGCAAACAATCCGGTAGGTGAAAACAATGTTTCCACAGGCTTTCTGGGAGCTATGATTATGGGAATCCTGGTAGGATATGTATGTAAATGGATCAAAAGCTGGAAGGTGGGACCGACGATCAAATCCATTATGCCTGTCCTGATTATTCCGATTGTTTCCGCATTGATTTGCTGTCTTGCATATCTTTACATTCTGGTGGGACCTCTTGGTGCTCTGATGAAGGCATTAACCGGCATGCTGAGTGGAATGCAAGGAGGAAGTGCCATACTTCTGGGAATTGTAATCGGCGTCATGACAGCCTTTGATATGGGTGGTCCGGTAAATAAAACAGCCTCTGCATTCACAATGGCGCTTATGGCAGAGGGACTGTATGGACCTAATGGTGCATTCCGTGTCGCTGTGGCAATTCCGCCTCTGGGCTTGGCATTGTCTACCTTCATTTCCCGAAGAAAATACGATAATGCGGAAAAACAGCTGGGGGTTACCAGTGCCTTTATGGGATTGATTGGTATCACAGAGGGGGCAATACCGTTTGCAGTAAAGGATATCAAGCATGTATTGCCTGCCATTATGGGCGGTAGTGCAGTTGGAGCCGGCCTTGCGATGATGCATGCTATCGAGTGCTATGTTCCTCATGGCGGAATGATTGTTGTTGCGGCAACCAACAAGCCATTGCTGTACACACTGGATATGGCAATCGGAGTTGTTGTCACAGCGCTGCTTCTGATGCTGCTGAAACCAAATCTTGAGGATAAGGAAAAAAAGACGGCCAAGCGCTCTGCTGCTGAGGACAACAAAGCCTCTATAAAATAGGCTGTATGAAACAGATTGTTGTATTGGGAAATGATGGTGTGGATATGGCCATGTCTTATCTAAAACACCATGCCATAGCTCAAACGTATTTCACATTCATAGGGGATGAGAATGCAGATGAAAATTTCATGAGGGATGAAGATACAGGCAACCAGCTGCAGAAAGCGGGATTGCAGTTTACATGCAGGAAAAGCAAAGGGGAACCACAGGATTGCCATGCTCTTGTTTATGCAGATGAAGTGCTGCTGGTGGACGTTGATAAACGAAGAAAGCAGTGTACCGACTATCTGAAAGCAGTATTTCTAATGCGAGCCAAAACAAATGCAGGGCAGCCGCTGACAATGTGGTATAGAAAAGAAGAGCAGGAACAGGCGTTGTGCCTTCTGAAAGCGGTTCATCAGACGATGCAGGAGGAAGGAAGCGCATGGTTTCATCAGATGGTGAAACTGCAAGAGCTGTAGGAGCTGAATGGATAGAAAAAAACGAAAGGAAACGGATATATATATGAACAAATTACCAATTAAGAAAGTAGTGGAGGGCTTACTGAAATTACAGGATACAGGAGAAAGTGCAACACTTCTGGGTATCGGGCCAATGTCACCGAATCTGTTGCAGGCAAGCTTTGAAATCGCGAAGGATTATGATTTTCCTTTGATGTTTATCGCCAGTCGGAATCAGGTGGATGCGGATGCGTTAGGTGGCGGTTATGTAAACGGCTGGGATCAGAAACGCTTCCGTGAGGATATCCGCAGAGTTGCTGAGCAGGTTGGATTTGATGGCTTGTATTACCTGTGCAGGGATCATGGGGGACCTTGGCAAAGAGATAATGAGCGCAATGCACATCTGAGCGAGGAGGAGGCTATGAAGCTGGCACGACAGTCCTATCTTGCGGATATTGAAAACGGCTTTGATCTGTTGATGATTGATCCGACAAAGGATCCCTTTGAAATCGGAAAGGTGATTCCTCTGGATGTTGTATTGCAGAGAACAGTAGAGCTGATTGCCTATTGCGAGGAGGAACGCAAACGCAGAGGCTTACCGGAAATAGGCTACGAGGTCGGTACGGAGGAAACCAACGGTGGACTGACGTCGACTGAAAAATATCGTGAGTTTATTGAGAAGCTGGAAAAAGAGCTGAAGGCTAAGGGACTGCCGATGCCTACCTTTATCGTTGGGCAGACAGGAACACTGACCAGGAAAACGGAGCAGGTAGGAACCTATAATTTCCATAATGCATATGATCTGGCTGCTATGGCAAAAGCATACGGTGTCGGATTAAAGGAGCATAATGCAGATTATCTGGATGATGTAACATTGCTGGAGCATATCCCTGCAAATGTGACGGCAAGCAATGTCGCACCGCAATATGGAACAGAGGAGACCAGAGCATATCTCAAGCTGTGTGAGGTTGAGGATATTCTGAAACGGGAAGGCCTGCTTGATAACACATCTGATTTAAGAAAAACGCTGCTGGTAAAGGCAATTAAAACAGAGCGTTGGCGGAAATGGATGGTTGGTGAACAGCGCAATCTGCAGGTTGACGATATTTTGAAGGATGAAAAGCTGTCACTGGATATTCTGGATATCGCAGGGCACTATGCGTTCAATGATGCGGAGGTAAAGAAAGAGCTGCAGACACTGTATGAGAATCTGGCAAAGCATCATATCGATGGACAGCGGTTTGTTGTTGACCATATCAAGCGACCGCTGCAGCAATATGCGGAATGCTATAATCTGAAGGGAATTACGAGCAGAGTTCGCAGCATAATTGAATAATGCGATGAAGCAGGAGTTGAAATTCGACTTCTGTTTTTGCTTGCTTGCACAATGCGGGCGGTAATGTAGGAGTACGTATACGCTCGCATATATAATGCTTGACGTCTGTGTGGATTCTGGATACAATCACCATAGCAGGTACATTGTGAAACATAGGAAAGAATATAGGGAGGAAAGAGTATGCGTGAAGGTTTGAAGCATATATGCTTTGATTTGGATGATACATTGTATGAACAGATTGCACCCTTTAAGGAGGCACTGTATCCTATTCATAAGGTGTCAAAGGAAAAGCTGAGAGAGATTTATAAGAGCTTTCGCATTCGTAGCAATGAATTGTTTTTTCGGCATCAGAATAAAGAAATATCTTTTGAAGCTATGCAGATTGGACGCATTCAGCAAGCATTAAACGATCATGGCATTCTGATCAGGGAGGAGGAAGCAGTAGGCTTTCAAGCTGCTTATCAGAAGGGACAATATGAGATTTCCCTAAGTGATACGCTAGTGGAAATACTAAATTATTTGAAAAGCAGGGATGTAAGAATCAGTTTGATAACCAATGGACCATACGAACATCAGCTGAAGAAAATAAGAAGTCTTGGACTGGAGAAATGGATAGAGGAAAAGGATATGATCATTTCATCTGCGGTAGGCATCTCTAAACCGGATGAACGTATTTTCCATATGGTAGGTGAAAGCGGGTTATATGTCGGAGATTCCTATGAAAATGATGTAATCGGTGCGAAGAAAGCAGGCTGGGAAGTTATCTGGCTGAATAAATATGGACAACAGGAGTCTGATCAATACGCTGATTTCACCGTGCGGGATGAAAGAGAATTGCAATCACTCTTACAAAATTTCTTTGATTTTTGATGGAAGCTGTATGCGCTAAATAATGTGGTCAGTTGTCATGAAATACATTTATTTTCATAGCAGTTGCTATCTGTTTGGGATATAATAAACCTATAGAATAGGAGATGATTGTATGAAGCAAATACCTATTGGAATAGAGAATTTTAAAGAGCTGATAGATAAAGATTATTATTATGTTGATAAAACTTTATTTATTAGTGATGTATTGAAAGAAAAGGTTGCTCTTTGTACCAGGCCACGTCGATTCGGTAAAACCTTGAACATGAGTATGTTATATTATTTCTTTTCCATTCGCCAAGCGGATAATGCATATCTATTTGATGGATTAGAAATTTCAAAAGATAAGGAAGCAATGCAGTATCAGAATCAATATCCTGTTATTTTTATGTCATTGAAGGATCTAAAAGATTTGTCTTTTCAAGATCAGTTAAATAATTTTCAAATTATTTTAAGTGAAATTATAAGCAGGAATCAAGAATTGCTTATCAGTGAGCATTTGGATGAAATGGATAGAGATTTATTAAAGAGATATAAAACAGGTACAGTAAATAAAGCACAGCTTCAGAATGGACTACGATTTATAAGTAGTTGTTTAGAGAAGCATTGGAAAAAAAAGGTTGTTCTTTTGATTGATGAGTATGATGTTCCTCTACAAAGTGCCTACCTGAATGGTTATTATGATGATATGGTTTTTTTTCTAAAAAATATGCTCAGTGCAGCATTAAAAACCAATGATGCGTTGGAGAAAGGTATATTGACAGGTTGTTTAAGAATAGCGAGGGAGTCCATTTTCACAGGATTGAATAATTTTAAGGTCATTACTATTTTCGATGATACATCCAATCAGCAATTTGGATTCACACAAAAAGAAATGGACTTACTATTGTCAGATTATCAGGCAGAGGCATATCGGGATAAAGTGAAGGAATGGTATGACGGATACCAGTTTGGAAGCTGTGATATCTATAATCCATGGAGTGTTTTAATGTATATAGAAAAACTGAATAAGACGCATATGCATGAGCCGGAATCGTTCTGGGCGAACACCAGTGGTAATGATATTATTTACCGGTATATAAAAGAAGCAAATCCCAAAATGCGGGAAGAGTTTGATATACTGGTATCCGGTGGGGTGATAGAAAAACCAATCAAGGATACTATAACCTATAGGGAAATGGATCAGATAAACAACGTTTACAGTTTTCTGTTATTTACCGGTTATCTAAAGGCGATGAAATGCGTTGATAATGAAAAAAGGATTTATCAATTATCAATACCCAATAAGGAAATCAAGCAAATCTATGTGTCTATATTCAGTGAATGGTTCAATGAACAGGTAGAACATAATGGTACATCTTTTGTAGAGGCATTACGGAAAGAACAGATAAGGAATGCAACTGAAATATTAAATAACGTATTATTTCAAAGCATCAGCTATTTCGATTATGATGAGAAATTCTATCATGGACTTCTGCTTGGAATGTTGAATGACTATATAGTGGCTTCAAATAAGGAGTACGGTTTAGGTAGAGCGGATATCGCAATTTTGCCGCGTTCTATAATGGATAGAGGACTTCTATTGGAGTTAAAAATTGCGGCATCAATGGCAGAAGTAAGAGCAATGGCGCAAAAAGCCTGTGAGCAAATCCGGCAGCAGAAATATATGGAGGGGCTGTTAGCGAATGGATATGAGGATGTGATTGGATACGGTATTGCATTTTATAAAAAATCGTGTGTCATTACAAAGGTATAGTGAGATGAAGCTGTAATCGTGGATAAATGAAAAGGGGAGGATTCTATAGCAGGGGTCCTCTTTTTTTACATGTATTTCTGAGAAGCATAAGAAATCCTTTGGATGAAGACGTATCGTTCCTTCTCCATCTTGAGCATATTTATACAAGATACCGACGGTTTCAATTCCTCGTTTTACTTAATGGAATTACGTTATATTATAGCTGCTTCATTTATGAAATCCATACAAATAAAATATATATAACATAGCCTACTTTGGTGATGCACATTGTATGCATATTCAGATTTGTATTACGACGGATTATCGTAAAAAGAAAAATTATTCCTCACTCCATCTTTGAAAATTTTACTATATACTTTAGGTGTAAGGAGGAAAAACAATTTGTGAGAAAATTACGCTGGAGTATATGGGGACTGGATTTGATTGCAGAAGAATTTGCTTCTGCACTGGAACAAATGCAGTTGCCATATAGTATTATATGTGAGCATGACGAGCAGACTGCGGCCTTTCTAAGAAAGCATGAGAATATGCATGCATATAAGAATTTGAAGGATATGCTGGCTGCCGATTGTGCAGATATCATATATATTTCATCTTATGGACATAGACATTTTTCATGTATCATGCAATGTCTGGAAAAGGGGATGCATGTACTTTGTGAGAAATCCATGTTTACAAATTTTGAAGAAGCTCAGGAAGCCTTTGCATATGCAGAAAAGCAGAAGCTGTTTCTAGGTGAGGCGAATACAATTTTCTATATGCCTTTATATAAAGAAATCAGTAATATAATGCAAAATGGTAAGATTGGCAAGCTGAAAATGATACGTGCAGATTTTGGCAGTTTGAAAGAAGAAAAGGAAGAAGCGGCTATCTATCGAAAAGACTGTGGAGGTGGAGCATTGCTGGACATTGGCATCTATGCACTGAGTGCTGCACTGCAGCTTATGGGAACGGATATCGAAACTGTATCAACGGTCGGATTTGATCATCCATATGGGGTTGATGAGCGCTGGACAATTCTGCTGAAAAACACACAGCAGATTCTGGCATGTCTGGACATATCCATTCGCAGCAAGCTGGATAAACGTCTTATTATAGCAGGGGAACGTGCATACATTGAGGTTTATGATTATCATAGAGGGGATCATGCGGCTATCGTATATCCGGATGGAAACAGAGAAAGTATAAAGTGTGGAAGCCGCGAGCAGGCTGTTTTGTATGAGATAGAGAAGGTTCAGGAATATGTACGTGCAGGCTGTCAGGATCCCAATCGCTTCATAACAATAGAAGCTATGAATACAATGAAGCAGATTTATAGAAAAGAGGGCAAATAAAATGAAAAACTGGGGTATAATCGGACTAGGTAATATTGCAGAGGAATTCGCACAGAATATGGTGAGGCTGCATCCCATCTATGGTGCTGCAGCCAGAGATGTGAGGAAAGCAAAGACATTTCAAAGGAAATATGATGTACTTCATATTTATTCCTCCTATCAGGAGCTGTTAGAGGATGATGCGATTGATATTGTTTATATTGCTACTGTAAACGCACAGCATTTTACAAATATAATGGAATGTTTACAGCATGGAAAGCATGTTCTCTGTGAGAAAGCAATCTGGGGTAATTATGAAGAACTGGTAACAGCATATAATTATGCCAAGGATCATAATCTTTTGCTTTGTGAAGCTATGACGATTTATCATATGCCGTTGTTCAAAAAAATAACAGAGATGATTGATGAAGGCGTTCTTGGAAAAATCAAGCTGGTTGAAGCAGATCTTGGGAGCTTGAAAGAGGATGATCCGACAAACCGCTTTTTTTCAAAAGAGCTTGGCGGTGGCGCAATGCTTGATATTGGCACCTACACATTATCTTTCCTTCGCTATTTTTTGAAAGGTAATATCACCGATATCAAGCACGTAATGCATAAATATCCAACCGGTGTAGATGAAATGTGGGGCATCGCGGTAACAACAGACCAAAAGGAAATCGGAAATGCAAATATCACCTTTCGGGCAAAGCTGCCAAAACGAGGGGTGATCGCAGGAGATAAGGCATACATAACAGTATATAATTATGTTCGCGCACAGGAAGCACAGCTTACTTATCCGAATGGTGAAACAGTTTTGATTCAGGAGGGGAAGACAGAACAGGCATTGGAATACGAAATTAAGGATATCGAAGATTATCTGGATGATCCGGATAATGGTAAGGATTATATGCGGCTTACGCTCGATGTCGTTCGCTGCATGGATTCATTGTTAAGACAGGAGAATCTGATGTAATACATGATAGGAGCTGATGGAGTTGCTGAAAAAAGGTACTGAAGATATCATCCGTTTGCTTTTGGATTTTCAAAAGCCGATTACAATCAAGGAACTGGCAGAGCGGCTTCATATGTCTGAAAAGACAGTATGGAACAGAATTAACGCTAAAAATTTAGATGCAATGCTGGGATCAGATGTAATATTAGTAAGAAAGACGAATGTAGGAATGTACCTGGACGGTACAAAGGATGCACTGGATTCTCTACGCCATAAATTAAACGGGGCTGTACAGCATCCGGCCTTTCAGGAAGAATATCGTAGAAATAACGTAATGATGCAGCTTTTAAAGGCAGACGTTCCTTTGCCGATTCAGGAACTATCACAGACCTATCTGGTTTCCCGTAAAACGATGCTACAGGATCTTGATTGCTTACAACAGCAGCTGCATCAATATCAATTACAGCTGATCCGAAAACAGAATGCAGGTGTTAGTATAACCGGTGATGAAATTAGTCGTAGACAGCTGTTGGAACGAACCATATTACATCAGAGTGTTTATTATAAGGATTCACATCATAAAAGCATTGTTTTTGATGAAGGTGTTGCGAGGGTGCTTCAGGATATAGCATTTGATGTATATCTTGAAAATGCGATATCTCTGGTAAAGGAGATTCAGAAGGAGCTGGTTGGAAAATTCACTGATGAGGGTAGTAAGGAAATCATCCTGCAAATATTGATCAGCAGTCATCGAAGCGGACAAGGCAGCTATATCAATAGAATTCATGAAGACCCCTGTGAAATGAATTTGCACTTTCAGGAATTTATTCAGCTGTTTGAAAGAAACCACATGCTTCTACATCACAATGATTATATCTATTTATGGAGACGCTGCATCAATAATCGTTTTGTGAAAACGGATGCAAAAAAAGTAGATGATAAATACTTAATTCTTGCCAGAGAGCTGTTAAGCTCTGTGGTTGATCTACAGGCTAGCGAGGAAATTGATTATCTTATAAAAAATCTGGCATTTCATATATGTCAGGCAGTCAAGCGCTCGAATATCGGAATCAAGGTCAATAATCCTGTATTAAATAAGATTAAGCAGCAGTATGGAAAATTCTACTCTATGGTTCTTACCAATGTTACACAATTTGAGAAAAGCTATAACATCTCTTTAAATGAAGATGAAATAGGTTTTATCACCATATATATTTGCGCTATATATGAAAAGAATATCAGCAATCAGTATTATAAAGTTCTATTGGTCAGTGATGAGGGCGTTGGACAGACACAGCTGTTATCTATGCAGGTCATGAATCATTTTCATAATCTGCTGATTCATGATACCTGTAACAGTCTGATGCTGAATGAGCACAAGCTGGAAGATTGTGACTTTATTATCAGTACCTGTTCTCTGCTTTTAAAGCATGAATATATGGAAAAGCTGATTCGTATCAGTAATTTTATCGGTGAAGACGATATACAACATATATCTGAACAGATTCTCAGAGTCGGTTCGCAAAGGCTTCAGAAAAAAGTGAAGCAGGAACCATATGATGCAATAGACTTCAAGTATTTTGAAAGTCATCAAAGAAGCAGAGAGGAGATTTTCACAACATATCTGTCAATAGCGGAGCAGTTTGGCTATTGTGATCATATCTATATGCAAACGGTTTTTGAGCGAGAGCAAAGAGCGTCGACTTCTATAGGAAAGCGTATTGCAATTCCGCATGGGGATGATGCTCATATCATGAAGCCGGCAGTATTTATTGTACGAAATGATGTCCCGGTAGACTGGGGTAATGAACAGGTTGATATTGTTTTATTCCTCATTCTAAAATTTACGGATATTCAGCAAAATAAGCGGTTCTTTATGCGATTATACAGCTGTATTGAAAAAAGTGAGCTTATCCGAACGATCGATGGACCGGAAAAGCTGGATATATTAAAGCACTATATTATGGAGGGTGGAAACGGATGAGTATGGAAGATGTTATTGTAAAGCAGTGTATACTGCTTAAAAAAGATGTACAGAGCAAAGAAGATGCATTGCATATGCTTGCGGATTGTTTGAACGAAGAAGCCTATATTACAGATCCATCAGCATTTTTAAAGGACATTCATAAACGTGAGGAAGAATTCTGTACGTATGTAGGACATGAAACCGCGATTCCACATGCAATCAGTAATTGTGTGAGTAAGGCAGGTATTGCATTTTTACGCAGTGATAAGGCATTTCAGTATGGATCATCGGATGAGACGGTGAAGCTGTTGTTTATGCTGGCAATACCAAAAGATTCAAATGAACAGCATCTGAGAATGCTGAGCTCACTGGCTACAAAGCTGATGCACAAAGAATTTCGTGAGCAGTTATTAAATGCAAAGAGTATATCTGATGTATATGAGATACTAATGCTTCATTAAAACAGGCGAACCATCCGTGAAGGGCCCCATGGATTGTTGCATAAATGATTGAGAAAGAGAGGAGTTTCTATGACAAGATTTGTGGCAGTTACAACCTGTCCGACTGGAGTAGCGCATACATATATGGCAGCGGAAGCAATCAAGGAAGCTGCTGAAAGCAAGGGTATTCAAATAAAAGTGGAAACACAGGGAGCACTTGGCTCTGAGAATACATTGAATGAGCATGATATTGCGCAGGCTGACGTCGTCATTATCGCAGCGGGGAAAGGGGTCAATAAGGATCGGTTTTACGGGAAGAAGGTTTATGAGGTTGATGTATCAAGAGCATTAAAGGAAGCAGAGAAGGTGATTGATGAGGCGCTGCATCTGGGGGATGCGTATATTTTGAAGAATACCTCAGAAGCATCCGCAGCAGCAAGCGGTTCTAAAAAGAATGAGGAGAACAGACTGACAGGTGTGTATAAGCATTTAATGACCGGTGTCAGCTTTATGATTCCAGTCGTTGTTGCCGGAGGTATTCTACTTGCGATAAGCTTTATCTGGGGTCTTGATTCAGCCTCAAAAGACAGTGACAGCTATAATGCATTTGCGGCTGCATTGAATGCGATTGGTGGAGGGGATGGAGCTCTGGGCCTTATGGTGCCAGTATTGGCAGCTGGTATTTCCTTCTCCATTGCAGATCGTGCCGGTATTACGGCTGGTCTGATGAGCGGCTGGATTGCAAAGACAATCGGTGCTGGATTCTTAGGCGGAATGATCGGCGGGTTTGTCGCAGGCTATATCACGTTATATCTCGTAAAGTATATTCGTCTTCCAAAGAGCATTGAATCCATCAAAGCTGTATTGATTATACCTGTGCTTTCTGTTGGAATATCCTGTCTTTTGATGACATTTGTGATTGGAACGCCTGTAACAGCGCTGCTGGAAGCACTTGAGGGCTGGCTGAATAGTCTGGGTACAGGAAATAAGGTTTTACTTGGTGTCATTACCGGATGTATGATGGCGGCTGATATGGGCGGACCTTTGAATAAATCAATTTTCGCTTTCAGTATGATTGCCTTTGCGGATGGAAATTATATGCCGTTTGCGGCTGTTATGGCTGGTGGTGTAACACCTCCGCTTGCTCTGGCATTATCTACAATCATATTTAAGAAAAAATATACAAAAGAAGAACGTGAGCTTGGTAAATCAGCATGGATACTGGGAGCAAGTAATATTACAGAGGGAGCAATTCCGTTTGCTGTAGCAGATCCTCTTCGTGTAATTCCATGTATTATGGCTGCAAGTGCGGTATCATCTACTCTTTCACTGATGTTTGATTGTGGATGTCGTGTACCGCATGGAGGTCTGTGGGCAACGCTGATTCCGAATGTGTTTACGAATCCGGTTATGTGGGTCGTTGGCATTGCCTGTGGTACGATCGCAGGTGCTGTCCTGCTCGGTCTGGTTAAGAAGGAAAAGGGGAATATCTGATGCTTTATAATATGAAGGAGCTTCTGGTAAAAGCGAAGGAACATCGGTTTGCAGTTCCTGCTTTCAATATCAGTAGTCTGGATATATTTCAAAGTGTGCTGCGCTGTGCGGAAGAGCTTTGTGCACCTGTTATTATGGAAGTGCATCCCGATGAATTGTCTTATATCGGAGAAGAGTTTATACAGATGATGAAATTGCGGATGTCTAATTCCAGCATACCATGTGTTCTGCATCTGGATCATGGCAGTGAATTAAAGCATATCATAAAGGCGATTCATGCAGGCTTTACCTCCGTCATGATTGACGGTTCGCGGCTTGCTTATGATGATAATGTCGGAATTGTGAAGCAGGCTGTATCACTTGCACATCCCCTGCATATCTCAGTAGAGGCAGAGCTGGGAACGATTGGAGCTACCGGTGTATCTTTTGAAGGTGGTACGAGTGAGATTATTTATACGGATCCGATAACTGCAAAAGAATTTGTTGAAGAAACCGGCATTGACACATTAGCTGTTGCAATCGGTACAGCACATGGTCTCTACCCGAAAGGCTTTGATCCAAAATTACAGCTTGAATTACTAAAAGAAATTGAGCATGCTACAGATTTGCCATTGGTATTACACGGCGGCAGTGGTAATCCGGATCATGAAGTAGAAGAAGCTGTAAGATTAGGGATCTGTAAGGTTAATATTTCAAGTGATGTAAAAAGTGCATATTTTAAGGAAGTAAAACATTATATGGATAAACATCCGCAGGAATATGAACCGAATGTTATTCTAAAGAATGCACAGAATGCAGCTGATAGGGTTGTGAAGCATAAGCTTCAGCTGCTGCATACAATCGGTAAGGCAGTGTTGTATACCGGGGAATGATTTGACTGCTGTACGATTGTTTTAAATAAACTTATGATGAGTTATTTCGTGTGAAAAAGGATTCTATATTTAGGAAATTATAAAAAAGATTAAGATATAAGTAAATAGAATGTATAAAGAAACTGAATATTTGTTATGTAAGTAACACAAATAGAAAACGGAAGACAGTATAGGTGCTCTCTTCCGTTTTTATCGTATCGCTTATGAAAATGCTTATCATTCTTTTCATTCAATTCACGCATGAAAATCATAGCATGTGTCATCTGTATTGTTTACTTTAATTTTTCTATAACTGATTTTAAAGACTCCATATCACCGGTGGTATTGTTACGAACGTTTAATTGATTTAAATCGTAAGATTCGTGTTTTACTTTCTTCTGAGCAGGTAAGTCAATCTCTCTTAAACCATCGCCCATATCGAGAAAAGCATATAAATCCTTGTCCTTATTAAAGCTCATCAGGGCGAGATAGCATTTTCCTGCTTCTATTTCTATATCAGGTTCAAATGTCGCATTGTAATAGCGATTCTCTCTTTTTTTACGGTATTCCTTTGTTGTTTCATTATAAAAATCGGGGTTTCTTATCTGTTCATATTCATTGATAGGAATGAATCCCCCTTCCTTTGCATAAGTGTAAATGCTGTTTTCTTTTATAGTTCCATGTATCGTTTTATCAACAAGGAATTTTCCGTAGGTAGTTGGTGCAGCATCGAAAAAGTTCATATCTGAATAATCTATGCTAATGACTTTTATCATAGCAATATCTGTAGCTGCTTTTTTCAATTCTTTTTCATCGCGAGATAGAGTACAACGAATAAGCTCATTCAGCTCACTGTTCTTTCGTATTTCATCTGAGACAAAGGTGGAGGTAGGGTATTCTATAACTGTGGGTTTTATAGGAGCTTTTTCATCTTTCGTAGAGCATGCGCTTAACAATATAAATAATATAGAAATAATTATTCTTTTCATGGTGTTCTCCTTTGGTAGGGATATTATGATTTGACAGTTTAACAGAAAGCAGCTAGCCCTATGTTTATTTACATATTCTGATAATGATTCGTAGGTATTCGTATGATTGTTTTTAGCTTTAAATCTTCTATCTGCAAAAGGTATAAGGGATTTAACGCTAATGAAAATATTGTAGGATCAAAGAGTGCCTTTTTTATATCTTTCTCTATTGTTTACTACAATCGGATATGTGCCTACTCTTTTCAATCATATAGGCAATAATCTTATTTGTAAAGAGGAGATGTCTTTTAAATGAATTTGAAACAAACATATGCTATCTGGGATAGGAGGATATGAAGAAACAATATGGTCTCAAATTTTTTGACAACAGCTATAAAAAATAAATATTATAAAATTATCAATATTTATGATGAAAAAATGGGGAATTCAGTTTACACAAGAAAGCTGTTTACTATTTCTGTTGTCCTTTTTGCAGCAGCATATTATTTCTACCATTAGTGTAATGAGGTTAAGAATGATTGTTTGAATAGCACAAGCGAGCGGTAAATATCTGGATGAGGTATATATAGCATCCGCTATGTTTATACCTGTACAAATCTATAGCTATCTGCTGTTGGATAAATCCTGATACTAAAATTCAGAAAGATTAAACCACACAAAAGTTTTACATGCTGATTCTAGATACAGGCACTTGAAAAACGTCCAGAATAATCATTTCCAGGGCATACATAATATATAGGAAAGCACTTGAAAAAGGTGGTGAAAAAATGCACAAAAGGGGGAAAAAGCAGGGTGTTCATGGTATAATAAAAATAACGTGGCCAGAATTTATACAATTCATTTGAATTGTCTGTCTACTGTTGGAACGGATTATGGTACGCTATATCCGTATTGATTATGTAAGGAGATTATTATGCTGAAAGTCTTACAACATCCATTGATTACGCATAAGCTGTCACAGATGCGTAAGAAGGAAACCGGAACAAAGGATTTCCGTCAGAATCTGGACGAAATCGCAGGCCTGATGGCTTACGAAATTTCCAGAGATTTCCCGCTTCAGCCAGTCGAAATCGAAACGCCTGTCGCAAAGACCACAACCTATGAGCTTGCGAAGGAAATCGTACTGGTACCGATTCTTCGTGCAGGTCTTGGAATGGTAAATGGAATCTGTGATTTGATCCCTACCGTTAAGATTGCACATGTGGGGCTGTATCGTGATGAAGAAACACTGGAGCCTCATACATATTTTGAAAAATATCCGAAGGAAGTAAAGGACGCTATCGTCATGATCGTCGATCCGATGCTGGCCACCGGAGGAAGTGCTATCGCAGCCATTGACATGGTGAAAAAGCAGGGGGCGAAGAATATACGCCTTGTATGTCTTGTCGGTGCTCCCGAAGGTGTCAAAGCTGTAGAAGAGGCACATCCGGAAGTAGACATCTATCTTGCGGCACTGGATGAAAAACTGAACGAAAAAGGGTATATCGTACCCGGACTTGGAGATGCAGGAGACCGTATTTTCGGTACGAAGTAGTCATGAAGGAAGCGTATCAGGCTATGCGGCTGATGTTTACCATGGCACTTGCCTGTGGGGCAGCAGTGTGGATCGGTGCCTGGCTGGATGATGTATTTCATACCTCGCCATGGTGTCTTCTGATTCTGTTAGCCTACGCCATCATCTCCAGTCTGTATCTGATGATTCGAAAGCTGGGTGATGATCATGAATGAAACAAGGAAAATGGGAATGGAGATTCGCATACTTACGCTGCTGCTATGTGCAGCAGGCTGTGTGGTCTGCATCATCCTGTTTCCCGGAGCCTGGAAGCAGGGCGTTATGGGTATTTTGATCGGTTCCTTAACCGGTATCATGGGCTTCAACATGATCCAGAACATGGTTGGGCACATCGACGGGGAACTGGCGGATATCAAATCCCGCGCATTTCGCTCCTATACGCGAAGATACATGCTGTATGCCGTGATCTTTGCTTTAAGCGCCGTTGCAGGGGCGCATATTGCGGCTCTGCTGGTGGGAATGCTGCTTCATAAGTGCAGTATTCTGATGTACAGCTGGAAACACAGAAAGGAGGATGAGTAGTGGACGATAAGTTTGACGGAATCGTTTTGACACTGTTTGGACACAACATCGAATTTCAGCAGTCGATTATCAACTGGCTGATTCTCTGTGTGCTGTTTTCCATATTCTTTATCTGGGCCGGCAGGAAGTTTGAAAAGGCCGATGTCCGAAAGGCGCCGTCAGGAATACTTCTGATTACAGAGATGATAACCGGTTTGTGTACTAATATCATCGGGGATAACCTGAAGCATGAAACGAAGCGTTATCTGCCGTTTCTGGGTACCCTGACGATGATGATGGCCATCAGCAATCTTTTGGGACTTCTCGGATTACAGCCGCCGACATCCAATCTGAGCTTCAATGTTACCCTTGCACTGATGATGTTTCTGACCATTCAGTACAACGGTATCAAAAAAGGCGGGCTTGGCGCACGTCTGAAAGAACTGACGGAGCCGATGTGGCTGCTTACACCATTGAATGTCATTGGTGAGCTGGCACTTCCGATTTCGCTTTCCATGCGTTTGTTTGGAAACATACTGGCAGGCTCCATTATTATGCTGCTGGTGTATACGATGATGCGAAGCTTTCTCCCGTTTGGAGTGCTCGGCTACATTGCGACACCGTTTCTGCATGCGTATTTTGATGTTTTCTCGGGTCTGATACAGACCTATATCTTCTTCACGCTGGCAAGCTTCTTCCTAAGTGAGCAGGTTGCCCCGGAAGAATAACGAATGATTTTAACAGGAGGAAAAAATTATGGAATTCAATGAATATTTTGTACAGGGTATGGCACTGTTAGGTGCAGGTATTGCTATGATCGCCGGTTTAGGTCCTGGTATTGGACAGGGTATCGCTGCCAGCAAGGGTGCGGAAAGTGTTGGACGCAATCCGGATGCTGCAGGTAAAATCCGTTCCATCATGGTACTTGGTATCGCCCTGGCCGAAACAACCGGTATCTATGCGCTGATTGTTGCCTTAATTCTAATCTTCATGAAAGGGTAATGTCATTTGTCATGAAGCTATGAAGAAAGGAGGTATTCGCATAGTATGGATTTTGATATAAATGCCTATCTGCGGCTGAATCCGATGGATATGATCATGGTCTGTGTATCCACACTGATCATCGTCGCAGTCGCAAAGCATTTCTTCTGGGACAAGGTGCTTGCCTATCTCGATGCACGCAAGGCTGCCATTCAGGCAGATATCGATGCAGGATTACAGAGCAAGGAAGCAGGAGAACAATACAAACGTCAGTATGAGGAACAGATGGCCAATGCCCGTGGTGAAGCTCATGAACTATTGGAAAGTGCCAAAGCCAATGCCGTTCAGGAAAAGCGTGAAATTCTGGCAGCTGCAAGAGGAGAAGCCGAAGCAGTGAAGGAAAAAGCGCGGAAGGATATTGAACGTGAAAAGGTACAGGCTCGTGCAGAAATGAAGGATGCAATCGTTGACGTGGCGTTTGAGGCCGCAAAACAGATTGTAAATAAAGAACTGGATGAAAGTACACATAAGCAGTACGTGGATGATTTTATCGAGCATGCAGGTGATGAGTCATGGCAGGCATAGCAGCGAAAAGCTACAGTGATGCGCTGTTTACGCTTGCACAGGAGGAACAAAAGCTGGATGCGTTCAAGGCAGACTTATGCATGATGGATGAACAGCTGAAGGCGTATCCTGATTTCATGCGGGTACTGACACATCCTAAGATTCACAAGGAAGAAAAGAAGCAGACGCTTGCGTCTGTATTCGGCAGTGAAGTCAATCACATGGTTTTGAATTTTGCGAAGCTTTTGATTGATAAAAGCCGTTTTCAGAGTTTTCATGATATCACCCGGGAATTTGTAAAGCAGTACAACAAGGTGAACAATATCGAAGTGGCACATGTCCGTACGGCAAAGAAGCTGGATGCTGCGGAAATAACCCGTCTGAAATCCATGCTGGAGAAAAAGCTTTTGAAAACTGTGGAATTAAAAATTCAGGAGGATCCGGATCTGCTTGCGGGACTGCGCATAAAGATCAATGATATGGTTCTGGATAATACTGCCAGAAGCCGTATGGATAATCTGAAACAACTGGCACAGAGTGAACCTGTGCAGGAAAGTTAGAGGTGAGTGCGAGTGAGCTTAAAGCCAGAAGAAATAAGTAAGCTGATCAAGGATCAGATTCGCAGATATGATGAGGATCTGGAAATCGATGAGACTGGTACGATTATCACCGTTGGTGACGGTATCGCCCTGATCTACGGTTTACAGAATGCGATGGCCGGTGAGCTGCTTCGTTTCCCTGGGGATGTATATGGTATGGTATTAAACCTGGAGGAAGAGCATGTCGGTGCTGTTTTGATGGGTGATGACTCCAACATCCGTGAGGGAGACGAAGTAAAACGTACCGGACGTATCGTTGAGGTTCCTGTCGGGAACGGTATGCTGGGACGTGTTGTCAATGCATTGGGACAGGCGATTGACGGAGGAGAACCAATCAAAAGTGATAAGTTCCGTCCGGTAGAGCGTGTGGCCCCTGGTGTAATGACAAGAAAGAGTGTACATCAGCCGATTCAGACCGGCTTGAAAATCATTGATTCCATGATTCCGATCGGGCGCGGACAGCGTGAGCTGATCATCGGAGACCGCCAGACTGGGAAAACGGCGATTGCCATTGATACCATCATCAATCAAAAGGAAAATAATGTAAAGTGTATTTATGTTGCCATTGGTCAGAAGGCCAGTACGGTAGCACAGATTGTAGAAAAGCTTCGTTCACATGGCGCTATGGAATATACAACCATCGTATCCTCCACCGCGAGTGAACCGGCTCCGCTGCAATATATTGCGCCTTATGCAGGCTGTGCCATCGGTGAGGAATGGATGGAAAACGGTGACGATGTGCTAATTGTCTATGACGATTTGAGTAAGCATGCGGTTGCCTATCGTACCATGTCCCTGCTGCTGAAGCGTCCGCCTGGGCGTGAGGCATATCCGGGAGATGTCTTCTATCTGCATTCCCGTCTATTGGAGCGTGCGGCTAAGCTGAATGATGAGCTGGGTGCAGGAAGTCTGACTGCTCTGCCGATCATTGAAACACAGGCCGGAGATATATCCGCCTATATACCGACAAATGTTATTTCTATCACCGATGGACAGATCTTCTTACAGACGGAGCTGTTCAACAGTGGTGTACGTCCTGCCGTTGACAGCGGTCTGTCCGTATCGCGTGTAGGTAGTGCGGCACAGATCAAGGCGATGAAGCAGGTGAGCGGTTCCCTGAAGCTGGAGCTGGCGCAGTTCCGTGAAATGCAGGCCTTTGCGAAATTCGGAAGTGATCTGGATGCAGCTACGACGGAAACACTGGCACATGGGGAACGGTTGACCAAGCTGCTGATTCAGAATCAGTATGACCCGCTGCCGGTAACCCATCAGGTTTTATCTCTGTTTGCGGCAAAAAACAAATTCCTGAAGCCGGTTAAGGTGGAGGATGTTCAGCTGTATGAAAAAGAAATGCTGAAATACATGGAGCGAAACCATGCGGACATCTTAACGGAAATTGAAGAAAAGCAGGCGCTGGATGATGCATTGAGTGCTAAGATTAAGGATGCCCTGCAGTCCTTTGCTTCTGAATTCAAGAATATGATAGAAGGATAATGTATGGCAGCAGGTAAACTGGAGATCAAGGCGCGCATCCGCTCTGTTGAATCAACGAAAAAGATTACAAAAGCGATGCAGCTGGTTGCCACCAGTAAACTGAAGAAACAGAAACAGTACATGGAAGAAAATCGGGAATATGCATACTATCTAAAAGAAACTGTGCAGGAAATTCTGTCTTCCATCGAGCATTCCAGACATCCGTATCTGCAGAAGCAGGAAGGGAAGCCGTATACCATTGTCTTTACAAGCGACATGGGGCTGTGCGGCGGCTATAATGCCAACATCTTCCGTATGCTGCAGCATGAAGTCGGCAAGGAAGGTGACTTTGTCATCATCGGAGCGCGTGGAGCCAACTGGATTCACAATAAGGATTTTCATGTTGTGCAGAGTGAGACGGATCTGGAAGAGGACTGTTACAGTGAGCTGGTTGGTGTAGCTGATCATGCATTGGAACTGTACCGCAAACAGGAAATATCGGAAATACGTATTTTGTATACACATTTTGTTAATTCTGTGACCTTTGAGCCGAAGCTGATAACGCTGCTTCCGGTGGAAAAGGAAGAACGAGAGAAATCAACGACTGCAGAAACCATCTTCGAGCCTGCAGGTGACCGTATTTTGGACACCCTGGTTCCGATGTATGTACGCTCTCTTCTATACAGCTACTTTCTGGAAACGAAAACAAGTGAACAGGCAAGCAGACGTATGGCAATGGAAAGTGCAACGGATAATGCAGAGGAGTTGAAGGAAACTCTCGAATTACAATTCAACCAGGCTCGACAGGCCGCAATTACCCAGGAAATAACGGAAATTGTCGGCGGAGTCAATGCTATGGAATGAAAGGAGCAGCCATGAGTAAGAATACAGGAAAAATCGTACAGGTCATTGGTCCGGTAGTCGATGTCGCATTTGAGAACGGAGAATTGCCGCAGCTATTGACCGCTATTGAAATTCCTCTGAAAGACAGTGAATCTCTGATTGTCGAAGTTGCTCAGCATATCGGTGATGAACGTGTCCGCTGTATCGCCATGGGTGGTACAGACGGTCTGGTTCGCGGAATGGAAGCCATTGATACAGGATCAGCGATCCGTGTACCGGTGGGAAAAGAAATTCTGGGAAGAATGTTTAATGTCCTCGGACGTGAAATTGATGGTCTTGGACCTGTAGGAACGGATAACACACTGCCGATCCACAGACAGGCACCGGGCTTTGAGGAGCAGCAGACATCCGCAGAAATGCTGGAAACAGGAATTAAGGTCATTGACCTGCTATGTCCATATTCCAAGGGTGGTAAGATTGGTTTGTTTGGTGGTGCGGGAGTAGGTAAAACCGTACTGATTCAGGAGCTGATCCATAATATCGCCAAGGAACATGGTGGAATGTCCGTCGTTACCGGCGTAGGGGAGAGAACCCGCGAAGGAAATGACATGTATCATGAAATGAAGGACAGTGGTGTTTTGGACAAGACCGTGCTGGTGTACGGACAGATGAATGAATCTCCGGGTGCCAGAATGCGTGTTGGGCTGACCGGTCTGACGATGGCGGAATACTTCCGTGATCATGACCATCAGGACGTACTGCTGTTTATCGATAATATCTTCCGTTTCACCCAGGCGGGAAGTGAAGTAAGCGCCCTGCTGGGACGTATGCCGAGTGCAGTAGGCTATCAGCCGACACTTGCGACAGAGATGGGACAGCTGCAGGAGCGTATCACCTCCACAAAGGATGGTTCCATTACCTCGGTTCAGGCGATTTATGTACCTGCGGATGACTTGACGGACCCGGCTCCGGCTACCGCATTTACGCATCTGGATGCGAAAACGGTTCTGGACCGTGATATTGCGGCACTGGGAATTTATCCTGCCGTTGATCCGCTGGAATCCAGCTCCCGTATTTTGGATCCGCTTGTTGTGGGAGAAGAGCATTATGCAGTTGCCCGTGGGGTACAGACGATTTTACAGCGCTATAAGGAGCTACAGGATATCATTGCTATTCTGGGTATGGACGAGCTGAGTGAGGAAGATAAGATTATTGTCAACCGTGCCCGTCGTGTCCGTAACTTCCTGTCACAGCCATTCCATGTGGCAGAGGTGTTCTCCGGAATTAAGGGCTGCTATGTATCCCGTGAGGATACGGTGCGTAGCTTTAAGGAGCTGTTGGATGGGAAATACGATGAACTTCCGGAACAGGCCTTCATGTTCGCTTCAACGATTGAAGAAGTTGTCGAGAAAGCCAAGGCTCTGGAAAACTGAGTATGATCAAAATTAAGATCATTACGCCGCTGGGTCTTTATAAGGAAGGCGAAGTCGGCGGCGTGCATGTGCGTACGGTGGAAGGAGAAACGACAATTCTTCCCAATCACATGCCTATCGTTGCAATGCTGACAACATGCAAATGTTCTCTTATGGAAGGCAATGAATATAAGGATTATGCGATTGCCGGCGGATTGCTTCAGTTTGCGGACAATGAGATGCGTATTCTTGCGGATGCGATTGAAGGTCGTGAGGAAATTGATATCGAGCGTGCCAGACGTGCAAAACAACGTGCTGAGGAGCGTTTGAAGAAAATGGATAACCGCACCAGCATTAAGCGTGCTGAAGTCGCATTGGCAAAAGCAATCAACCGTATCAAGGTTTACGGTGGTTAACCATATAGGGATATCAGGATCATCTGGTATCTCTTTTTTTGTGAAGCATAACTGTTAAAACATGACATGGAAATCCACGATTCGTTTACCTATCCGCTTCCTTGCAAATGTATATGCTATGATATGGCGATAGGCATTGTATAAGACTCTGCGCTTGCGGATGTAGACGAAAAAGGGAATTCAAATATTTATAAAATACAACAGTATTTGAATTCCCCTATGTATATGTATTCGTTATGGATGAAGCACTGTATAACTACAAAAGTTTACTTCCTTCTTCTCAGCCTGTCAAAGCCGATTTGTATGAGGACAATCAGAAAAGCGATGAGCATATTCTCCAATGAGGCTGACCGGTTGAAAACCATCATGATCAGCACGATAACCGTATATTCGATTAAGTAAATTTTTCCATTCATATTCATTCTCCTCAAAATGCTGCCTGCCTTGTTCTGAACTGTTATGCAACAGCCGCATCGTATGTGTTCGGATACAGGGTGATCATCATATAACAGATTTCATCATCACTGATCTCAATTTCAAAGGCTTCCTCAATGGACTTGATATGGCTTCTTATTTTCTGAAAGATTTCTTTATTATTATCCAAATAAGGAATCTTATGGTCAAATATGATTGTCTTATTTGCTATGATACGCTCAATCATAAAACCGATATGAATAATCAATGAGAATCCGGTAGAGGCTCTGTTTTTTTCTTCATACTCCAAATCATCAAAAAGACCTTCTAAAAACTCCGTGGCAACCTTTTGGACAGCCAGTGGATTTACGTACATAACATGCTGGGCCAGAAATCCTGCGGCTTCCTCTGCACTCTGGTCTGTTTTTTTATGCTTTGTCTTCTGTTCGCTTACTCCTGTTTTATTCAGGAATTTAATGAAATTCTCTTTTTTATCATCGGTAACCAGTTCGGAAATATGAAAGAAAGGGGCATCCACATCAATATGTACATTTCCAATAACAGCAACCAGATTGTAGCTGTCCACGATTTCCTGATATGCCTCATTTTTCTTTTGAAGCTCCTCATTGCTTAACGCAAATACATGGATATAGCCAAGCGAATTCTCCTTTAATATTTCAATGATCATATTTTTAAATGCGATGCTTGTTCCCTGCCCGGATGAACAGGCAGATATGATTGCGGGCTCTTTTTCTGAGCTTACAAAGGCAGGCTCAAAGCGGTTTTTAATCAGATACTCATTGTAGGTAAGATCAATATGCTCATTACGATTCAGCATGATGTGCGCGAAATCCAATGCAATCGCGGTGGATACGTTTGGAATCGTGTGTGTGGGGATACCGGTATCTCTTGTCAGCTTATGCCCGAAATCCAGAAGAGAGCCCATGTCCGCTAGAATCATTACCCCCTTTTTGAGATGCAGACTCTCGATTTCCTCCACAAACAGCTGGTAGCTCTGATTGACATCCTGTGTCAGCGGCATATCAAATGCTTTTACAAAGTCCGTATGCAGCAGACGGTTGCATACCTCTGCTATGCTGGATGCCGTATTGCCGTGCGCAAGGATATACAAGGCAGCCTTTGATGAATTATCCGGTACAATATCACTTGTAATATTCTTGATCAGCAGCTGAAAGAACTTTTTTTCATCCGTCGGCAATCGAAGAGAAAACTTGCTTTCGATCTTGTCGATCATATCATCAACAATCGTATCACCTGTTTTCACAGGTACGGAGCTGCTCTCTGTCAGCTTTATTTTCCGCAATCTGTCAATGAGAAATTTTAAATGAAAGGCCAGAACGAGTATGCTTTGTTCTGTGATTTTTACAGACAGGCGGTTTTGTATTTCCTTCATGACCTCCAAAGAGAAATCGACAATGCGTGGTTCGATAATCTTATAAAGCTCATCCTTGTTTACCGTTTTAAAATACATGCTGTTGAGAATTTCGTCATAATAGGAAGACACTGCGGAGGATATGCGAATGGCAACCTCATCGCTCGTCAGCCCCTGTCTGGAATAGTTGCGAATCTCATCGAGCAAGCTACAGTATGCTTCTTCGTTCAGGACGTTTTCCTTTACATGTGTAATTTCATTGGATGGAGTGATTACAAGGTCATAGTTGTAGTTCTCGTAATTGTCTGTAAAGGTATATCCGATTTTCCTGTACTTTTTATAAGCCTCGCGAATATTGTCTGACAGAAACACATAGGGAACCTTGATTTCACCGAATTCCTTGGTTTTACTTTCCAGAAAGGAGCGGGCACACAGTATTTTAATTTCAGAAGCAAGCTGTCCGATATTTTCTGTAAAATCATACAGGGAGACGGCTTTTACGATATCCGCATCAATGATGTAGGTTCGCTGTGTAAGAATGGCTTCCTTAGAAAAGAGATGCTCCATAATTTTCAGCTTTTCCTGCAAGGGCCGTTCTCTGAGCGGCGGCAGATTGATCGTCAGAGGTATCCTGCGCTTAAAGGTTTTCAGCAGGACATCCTTCGGATTTTCTGTCGTGGCGCCGATGATGAGGATATCCGCCTTCCGTATCGTGTTTGCTTCCCCCATCTTGCGGTATTGTCCGGTATCCATTAGATAGAATAACAGCTCCTGTCCTTCCGGGGGAAGTCTGTGAATTTCATCCAGAAACAGAATGCCGTGATTCGCTTTTTCAACCAGCCCCTCCGTTTCCTGATCCGCTCCCGTAAATGCTCCCCGGATATGTCCGAACAGCTGTGACAGCAGAAGCTGGGGATTGTGGTAATAGTCTGCACAGTTGAATTCCACAAAGGGATATTCCTTTTCACTCATACCCTTAATTTTTCTGCCGTAGTCATACATCGTATGGGCGAATAACGTCTTGCCTGTGCCGCTTTCTCCGGTAATCAATGTGTGCAGACCCTTTGGCGGATATAAAATAGCGGACTGCGCCTGTTTGATTTGCAGAGACTGGCTGCCGTCATAGCCGATCATGATGGAAAAGGAATCTGTCCCTTCCTGTTCCTTTTTGAAAAACAGGTCTCTGATTTCCTCCGGGGTATAAACACTCTGATCCAGGGGAACATGCAGCTCCCTCTTTACAATATCCACAGGAACAAATAAAACAGGTCTGGTTTCAATCTTAATAAACAAGCCATTCTTGACAGCCGTATTCAGCAGGGTACTGACTGTCGAGCGATATGTGTTAAAGTGATCAGCGATATCCTTTGCTGTAATTCCGAAAATCTCTTTTTTCTGAATACTGTTTTCCAGATATTCCTTTGTAATGACAGAATAGATATAATCAAATACTTCCTGCTCAGACATATCTACACCTCTTTTCTTTTATGAATGTGTCATCTGTTTTCCCATAATACAGCAGTGCCTTTAGCACCTTCCTGCTTTTATTCCCTTACATATCCTTGCCTTGCATAGCAATATTGCTATCATGCTGTGAGACCGCTGTCTTTTTTGCTGTAGTGAATGCATAGTACAAAGCGTTCTGTATAGACGCAACGCTTACGATAAGAGCTCAATCAGTGTGTTCATAATTTCTTTTGGTGTTGTGGAAGCTTTGATTCTTTCCATGGATTCCTTTTCCGAGAACATACCAACGAGCTTTTGCAGGATTGTCAGCTGATGCTCGGCACCATTTACAGCAAGTGTGAAAATAATATTTACCGGTACGGTTTCGTTATCGGATCCCATCAGGGTGAAGTTTACCGGCTGCTTCAGCCTTGAAACGATGATTGCCGATTTCTCAACCGTATCTCTTTCCATAGGATGAGGGATTGCGACCTTGAGTACCTCCGTTGGCAATGCTGTCGGGTACAGCTTTTCCCTTTTGATAACTGCATCCGCAAACCCTTTCTTTACATATCCTTTCGAGAACGCATCCTCACCGATTTTTCTGATGGCATCCTCGAAATCCTTTGCCTCAAGCGTTAGGTCTATCAGTTCTTCAAATAATAAATCCCTTATATTGTATTTTTCCATAATTGAATACCTCCCGCTTTTTATAAAAAGCAAAAATCTTGCCAAACTATGGAATTATAAGCTGATGCATGGATATAGCTCGCAAATTTATGAAAATTTCTGGATAAAAGCTCTGCGGGATTCCTGCAACACTGGCAGAGCACTATGCTTTCTGCGGATAACATACGATGCTTGTTTGTGATACCATAGGGTGTATGGAAAAGCTGCAGTTTATAGAGACCGAGCTGAAGACACTGATATTTTTCGTGTAATAAATCTCAGTTAAAATTATAGCATAGAAAATATGAAAGAAAGAATAAATAACGGCAGTTATCTGTAAGCGGTATGAAAATAGTATACGCAATAAAATGAGCTTTGGGGAATTTGGGTTACATATATAAGGAAGTAAATTGGATATACAGCCTTATTACCTGCAGGAAAAGAAATCATACGGCAGCTGTGCATGTAAATCCAAGGGGCTTTAATCAGTGAAAAAGAAGATGAAAAAGGGTCTGTTCACTGGAATTGGCAAAATTTTTGCTTTATTAAATAGGCGTAAACAACCTGAAAGATGGTTAGAAAGGAGAATGAGATGAAAACAATTATCGTTGCTTGCGGAGGCGGTATCGCAACCTCAGCCACATGCGCTACAAAGATCAATATGGCGCTTGAGGAACGCGGATTAAGCAATCTGGCGAAGGCTGAGGCTGTGGATATCAAGTCACTTGATAATTTCATCAAAACAGCGGATGTCTATGTGTCCATCACCCCGATGCGTGGTGTGGTACAAAGCTATGATATCCCGGTGATCAGCGGGATTCCACTGTTAACAGGAATGGGCAAGGATGCCTGCATTGACGAGATTATCAAAGCATTAAAGTAAAAGAAAAGAAGAGGAGAAAAAAATTATGGAAATGTTAGCTACCGTATTCCAGGGTCTTCTGGACCTGGGCGCTGCCGTATTTCTTCCGATCGTGCTATTCATTATCGGTTTGATCGTAGGTATGAAGCCTGGCAAGGCGTTCTCATCCGCGTTGACCTTAGGTGTCGCATTTATTGGTATCAATTTATTGATTGGGTATATGGGGGATACCGTCGGGGCTGCTTTTACAACGATCGTTGAGGGATCAGACAGTACATTAAAGTATATTGATATGGGATGGGCACCGGCCCTTGGACTTGCATGGCAATGGCAGTATGCATTCCTTATGTTCCCAATCCAGATTGCAATCAATGTCATCATGCTGCTGTTTGGATGGACGAACTGTCTGAATGTGGATATGTGGAATGTAGGAAATAAGGTGTTTACGGCATTCCTTGTCACAAGTGCATGCAATAACGTGATCGTTGGCTTTATCGTCGCAATCGTTCAGATTATCGCAGAATTAAAGAATGCGGATTATACGAAGTATCAGATTCTGGAGCTTACCGGAGTTCCTTCCGTAGGAATGCCGCACTGTATGTTTTTAAGTAATATCTTCTTTTATCCGATTGCGAATATACTGGATAAGCTTCTGCCGAATACAAAGACATTGAATGCGCAGGAAATCCGTAATAAAATCGGTATCTTCGGTGAAAATCACGTACTTGGCTTCCTGATGGGAACCATTATCGGTCTTGCGGCAGGGCAGGGCTCCGGTGCATTGCTGCTCGGTGTTCAGGCGGGTACTGCATTGACCTTATTCCCGATGGTTTCTAAGCTGTTTATGACAGCACTGACTCCGATTTCCGATGCGGCGAGTGAATGGGTGAAAAAGAAATTCCCTGGACGTGAGTTGATCATCGGGCTTGACTGGCCAATTCTTGCCGGTAATTCCGAAATCTGGGTAGCCATCATTCTTACGATTCCGGTTGCCCTGATCTTCTCACTGATTCTGCCGGGCAATACTGCACTGGTTCTTGGAAATCTGATGAATGTCTGTGTCTGTGTACCATTGTTTTTGGCAATGAAGGGCGATGTGCTGAAAATGTGTATCGTTTCCTGGATCTGGTGTCCGATTTTAAGCTATGCGGCATCTGTTATGGGACCGCTTCTGACAAGTCTTGCAAATACGGCTGGAACCTATAATACCGATATCACATGGTGGGGCTGCGATATTGCGGAGATTCGCTTTGCAATTTATGAAGCAGCAACTGGTAATGTATTCGGTATCGTGGCATGTGTCGCTGTTGTGGGACTTGGAATTCTGTATTTCCTGAAGCTTGCCCCTGCAAGAGAAAAAGCTGCGAAGGAGCGTCTGGAATCCGGACAGTAAAAAGCTTCGTTCCTTCTGTATGCAGGCATACAGTTCAGGAAAACAGCTTATACCGCTGTAAAAAAGACATCGGTATCGTCATGCGGTACTGGTAAGCATAATGAAAAATGAGGTGATCCTATGAGTAGATTTCAACAGTTTTGGTGGTATATCGGCGTCTGTATGACAGCTGCCGCACTCCTTTTATCAGTCGTAACTCGTAACTGGGTGCTGGCTGTACTCTGCGCCATTTCCACTGCAGGGCTGCGAAAACTAAATGATAAGGTTGAATTACCGAAGGTATATACGCAGCGGGGGATAAAGAATGAGTGGTTTACACCAGGGAGACAACAGAAATGAAAAAGATAATAAATGATCCGAATACCGTTGTTGAGGAAATGCTGCAAGGTATTGAAATAGCGAATCCGATGGTTCTATATGACAGAGAGGGGGCTGTCATCGCCCGAAAAGACAAACGTGATAAGGTCGGACTGGTATCCGGAGGAGGCAGCGGACATGAACCGGCGCATGCAGGATATGTCGGCTATGGTATGCTGGATGCCGCAGTGAGCGGTAACGTATTTGCATCGCCATCCCCGGACCGCGTATTGCGTGGTATCCAGCTTGCAGATTCCGGTCATGGTGTCCTGCTGATCATAAAGAATTATGCCGGTGATATTATGAATTTTGAAATTGCAGAGGAGCTTGCCGGTTTTGAAGGAATCGAGGTCGATCATGTCGTTGTGAAGGATGATGTTGCTGTTGCGGAAAGTGATGAATCTACAGGAAGACGTGGTATTGCAGGAACCGTATTTGTGCATAAGCTTGCCGGTGCGAAAGCAGAAACAGGGGCATCTCTGGCAGAGGTTAAGCGTGTTGCGGAAAAAACGATTGAGAACGTAAGAAGCTTTGGAGTATCTTTATCAGCTTGTACGATTCCGGCAGTTGGGGCATGCGGCTTTACAATCGAGGAGGATTGCATGGAGGTCGGCATGGGCATCCACGGGGAAGCAGGAATTGAGAAAACGAAGCTGAAGCCGTCAAAGGAAATTGCGGAGATCATGGTAAACAGGATTCTTGCGGATAAGGATTACGGAAAAAGTGAGGTTGCTGTGATGATCAACGGGTTGGGAGCAACCCCTTTGATGGAATTATATATACTGGCTTCTGATGTGCATGCTCTGCTTTGTGCAAGAGGTCTGAAGCCGGTCAAGTATTATGTGGGAAATTATATGACGGCGATTGAGATGGCAGGTGCATCCTGCAGTATTCTGCAGCTGGATGATGAGCTGAAGCTGCTGCTGGAGCATCCAAGCAATACATTGGCGTTTAAGGAGATCAAATGATGGGATTTCAATTACAAGCAAAGGATTTTGTACAGTATTTTCAGGAAGCCCGTGAGGTGATTGCCGCACAGAGGGACTATATAACAAAGCTGGACTCCACAACAGGGGATGGCGATCACTGGGTGAATGTGAATATGGGGTTTGAGAAAATTACAGCACTATCCAACGAGCTGGAGGAAATGAATCTGGCAGATATGTTCAAAAGGGTTGGCATGACGATGTATTCTGCAGTCGGAGGTTCCTCCGGAGCGCTTTACGGCAGCGGCTACATGGCAGCCAGCAGAGCATGTGCAGGAAAGCGTGCACTGGATCTACACAGTCTGTATGAGGTGTATGATGCCATGCTGCAGGAAATCATGAAGCGCGGGAAAACAGAGCCTGGACAGAAAACGATGATCGATGCACTGTATCCGGCTTTGCGTGCATATAAGGAAGGTATGGACGCAGGAAAGTGTGAAGAGGAGATTATTAAGGCTTTCATGGAAGGTGCCGTAAGCGGTGCTGAGCAAACGAAGTCGATGGAGGCTGTCAAAGGAAGAGCCAGCTATCGCAGCGATAAGGGCGTGGGACATTTGGATCCGGGAGCTGTTACGATGGCAATGCAGCTGGAATGTATAGGAAATACGATTTTAAATAACTTGAAATAAAATACAGGAGGAAATACTTATGATGAAGAAAATACAATTTTATGCACCTGGAGATATCCGTGTGGAGGAGGCAGAGATACCTGTACCGAAAGCAGGAGAAATCGTCATTAAAAATGAAGTTACCTTAACCTGCGGTACAGATGTGAAAACCTATAAGCGCGGATACCGCTATGAGCCGCCATTTGGTATGGGTCATGAAGCAAGCGGTGTCGTATATGCTGTCGGTGACGGTGTTACACGGTTTAAGGTAGGCGATCGTGTGGTAGCACACAACTCTGCATCCTGTGGAACCTGTTACTATTGTAAAAAGGGACAGGAGTCCATGTGTGTGGATTTGATTCAGAATCAGTTTACGAATGGAGCCTATGCGGAGTATCAGCTGATTCCGGAAAGAATCGTCAATCTGAATACCTTCCATATTCCCGAAGGCATGTCCTATAAGCAGGCTGCTTTGCTGGAGCCGCTGGCTTGTGCCTTATATGGAACGGAAATGACAAACTTTGATCTTGGTGATTATGTGTGTGTAAATGGCTGCGGTCCAATCGGTTTGATGTTTGTCCGTATGTGTGTCTTGAGAGGTGCACATGTTATTGCCTGTGATATGACACCGGAAAGACTGGCACTTGCGAAAAAGCTGGGTGCTCAGGAGATTATCAATATAAAGGAACTGAACGGGAAGGATCAGGCCGAGGCGGTAAAGGAGCTGACACCGGATGCACGCGGTGTGGATGCTGCAATCGAAGCTGCCGGATTGCCGGAGGTATGGCAGATTGCCCTGCGTATGGCAAGACCTGGCGGCGAGGTTCTGTTCTTCGGCGGTACAAAGAAAGGGCTGGAGGTACCTGTCGATACTACGCTGGTTCACTATTCCCAGCTGACGTTGAAGGGCGTATTCCATACAACGCCGCAGCATGTAAATGCAGCCTTTGAAATGCTGAAAATGGGAGCGATCAAGGCTGAGGACTTTGTACAGAATGAATACCGTATCGAGGATACCGAAAAGGCTATCGTGGAACACGCAAGCGGTAAGGTTATCAAAAACTGCATTGTATATAAATAAAAACACAGGGAATTGAAAACTGAATTTTATGGATGTATAATTCAACTATGAAACAGTCATTGGAAATTATACAGAATCAGAAACAGAAATTCTCATCGAAGCTCGTACCCTCTATGGAAATCCTGTCACTTTCTCAGCATGAGCTGGAGACTCTGGTCGATGCGAGCCTGATGGATAATCCGTTTTCTGATGTTGATCAGAATATGATATCCCTGAAGGTCAGGGATGTTGATTTGGATTTTAAACACGTCCGTAAAAAGCAGGGGGAGCTTCAGGAAATGGAATATGCGGATGAAGGCCGGAATGATTTGTTTGAGCATGTCATGGGGCAGCTTTCTTCGCATATTCATACAAAAAAGGATGAAGAGATTTTTACCGTATTATTAGAGTCTTTGGATTCCAGAGGATTTCTGGAAGAAACACCGGAGGATTTGTGCAGGTTTCTGAACATAAAGAAAACCAGACTGCTGCGGTACTTGCATATCCTGCAGCATGTGAGTCCAAAGGGGCTGGGCGCAAAGGATATCAAGGAATGCATATGCATTCAGTTATCGGAAATAGAAGGCTCCTCCCTGGCACAGCATATCGTATGTTCACATCTGGAAGCACTCAATACAGGAAATTATCTGAAAATCGCAAAGCTGGAATATACGGATGTGGAGGAGGTCAAGCGGGCGCTGACGCTGATTCGCTCGCTGAATCCGATTCCCGCAAACGGCTTCAGCGTACGGGAGAAGACGGTGTTTATCATTCCCGATGTATATATAAGGAAAGAGGATTCTGCATGTATTCTGGAGATGAATGCCAGATTACAGAATAAGCTGAGTATGAATACAGAAAATTATGAGCTCTATAAATCGGCGGCTTGCAACAAGGAGGCAAAGGCCTTTCTGAAGGAAAAGCTGAATGATTTTAAATGGCTTCAATACAGTATATCCAGAAGGGCAGTGACACTGAAAAAAATCATCACCTTTCTGGTAGAGTATCAGGCAGCCTTTTTTCAAACCGGAGATGAGCGTGCATTGAAGCCGCTGCGCCTTGTGGATATTGCAGAACAGCTGGATATGCATATCTCCACCATCAGCAGAGCGATTTCCAGTAAATTCTTTCAATGTGAATATGGAACCTATTCCTTTCATTTCTTACTGCCAAGATGCTATGAAAAGCAGGGAGAAGTGACGGCCTCCATAGATACCATTCAAAATGAGATTAAGGAAATCATACGCGTTGAGGATAAACAGCATCCTTATTCCGATGAGAAAATACACCAGCTGCTGGAGGAAGACGGATTTGTGGTCTCCAGAAGAAGTGTTACCCTTTATCGTAAGGAATGCGGTATTCCGTCCTCGCGGAATCGAAAGACTATCCATATATAGAAAGGATCGTCATAATGAATATTTTAGACGTAGCATTTGTTGAAGAACTCGTCGATGCCTGCCAGTATTTCTGGGAAGCAGGATGGGGAGAATATCACGCAGGAAACATCAGTTATCTGCTTTCAGATGATGAATTCGATCAGCTGAAGGAATATATGAAGGTGCTGACATCCGTTGATGCCACCTTTGATACAGCTGGCTTAGAAGGAAAGGCATTTATCGTTACAAAATCAGGGGCATGCTTTCGCACAATGAAGAAACGGTATGAACAGGATTTGGGAATCATTCAGTTTAAGAAAAACGGCTATGATATCCTGTGGGGGCTTGATCAGGGAAGAGGAAGACCAACCAGCGAGCTTCCCGCTCATGTGCTGTGCCATCGTGCAAGGCTGGCAGATGATGCAGGCAATAAAATAGTGATGCACTGTCATCCAACCTACCTGAATGCAATGACAATGATTCATGAGCTGGATGAGGAAAGCTTTACACAGACCCTGTGGAGGATGAATTCCGAATGTGCGCTGGTGTTCCCGGAGGGACTGGCAGTATTGCCCTGGATGAAATGCGGCGAAGGTCCGATCGGTCCGGCGACTGCTGAGAAAATGAAGGATAAACGAGTCGTTGTCTGGCCGTTCCATGGTATTTTCTCCAGTGGTAATTCCATTTCGGATGCCATAGGCTTGATCGAGGCGATTGATAAAAATGCGCATGTGTATGTCTTGGTGAAAGCGAATATGATACATGGAATGACCAATGAAAACGTACGGGAATTGAAAGATCATTTCGGATTGCGCTGATTCCCGCAGGCTCTGCTTATGGAAAGGAAAAGGGGTTAGCTGCTTCTTTTCCTTTTGGTATAGAATCATCGACTGAGTCATTGGATCGTGCTTCTATTCAATGTCTTTCGTAATGAAACAAAAGAGCATGCAAGAGAAAGAGAGGACACCCTATGTTAGAGCATTTAAAGAAGGATGTTTGTGAAATTGCAAAACGTGCGCAGAGAGATGGTTTGTGCAAACACAAATCAGGTAATTTTTCTGCCCGTGATTCAGAAAGCGGCTATATCGTTATTACACCAACCAGTGTTGATCGTGAATTACTGACACCGCGTGATATGGTTGTTATGGATTTGGATGCCAATGTACGGGAGCATGCATCCGGATTGAAACCGACCAGTGAAGCGATGATGCATCTTATGATATATAAAACAAGGCCGGACGCGAAGGCAATCGTTCATACGCATTCCATGTATGGCACCACCTTTGCTTTGTTGAATAAACCGATACCGGCGATTGTATATGAGGTCGCAAATTTTGGGCTGACTAAGGCACGCATTCCGGTAGCACCCTATGGACGCCCCGGAACGATGGAGCTGGCTGACTCTGTTGTTGCGGCTTGTAAGGAGGCAGAGTGCTTTTTACTGGAAAAGCATGGTACGGTAGCCTTTGATACAAGAGATATTTATGAAGCGTATTTAAAAGCGAATTACATTGAGGAGCTGGCACAGCTGTATTATAATGCGCTGACGCTATGTCAGGAAAGAGAGCCGGAAGCATTTTCACAGGAGGAGCTGCAGTGCTGGTCTTATCCAAAGGAAATCAGATTTGCTGATAATGAACGCTGATTTGCTTTATCACACAAAGATGATTGTACAGGAGCAAGCATGAATTCCTTGCTTTGCTGTATTATACAGCTCTAGATGAGGAAACAGATTCCTGTTTGTGTCGAGTATGCCATCTGTTATCGCTTTGCTTTTCTACAAAAAATACTGGTATGAATATACGAAAGAGGAAGCCCAATTATTCAGTGGGCTTTTTCTTATGCTCATGATTGTATTTATAAGCATGCATCCTACATTGTCTGCTATACCTGTAAGGATGATGAGAGATAAGCAGAAGACTGCAACTCATAAGCAGATAGGGAGTTTGCAGCTATGGATACGTTTGGATCAGGTTCCTGCCTTTTGGAAACAAGGGATTGTGACGGGAAGTAAAGTATTGCATTTTAATTCTTTTTACGTTCGGAAAAGGGGATGATTAGGTGGTTACGCATTTTCTCAGGAACAATAGAAAAACTAGGAGCAAATAAAAACCAGTAGTCGATTCCTGATTCAACGATGTATATTTTGTGAATCCTCCACTAAAATGAAAAATATTCAGAAAATAGAATTGTGTTTGTTACAAAGTTACGGTATACTAGGAAACAGCGAGGTGGTATCATGAGAGTATTGCTACAGAGGGTACAGCATGCGAGTGTGCGTGTTGATGGAGCTATAACAGGCAGTATCCGGCAGGGATTTTTACTGCTTGTAGGAATTACACCATCAGATACAGAGGAAATCATGAAGAAGATGGCAGGGAAATGTGCGCAGCTTCGTGTATTTGAGGATGAGAATGGAAAAATGAACAGGGGACTTCAGGATATCGGCGGTAGCATTCTTTCGATATCACAGTTTACACTGTATGCGGATTGTAAGCGGGGCAGACGTCCCGGATTTGAAAAAGCGGCACGCGGCGATTTTGCACAGCCGATGTATGAGGCATTTAATGAAGAACTGCGCACCTATGGTACCCATGTGGAAACGGGTATCTTCGGTGCGGATATGAAGGTGGATTTACTGAATGATGGTCCGGTTACTATTTTGCTGGACAGTGACGAATGGTAGGAGGAAGCGATATGGGAAACGTCTTATATGGTAGTGAAATAGCAAAAGAGATACGTGCTTCATTGAAGAAACAGATCGATGAGCTGCGGGAGGAAGGAAAAAGGATTCCAAAGCTTGTTGTGGTTCTTGTTGGGGATAATCCTGCCAGCCTGTCCTATGTCACCGGTAAGGAGAAGGCATGCAGAGAAATCGGAATGGAAAACGTTTTGCTGCGTCTGCAGGAGGATACCACCGAGGAAGAGCTGCTGGCTGAAATTCACAGCTTGAATACGGACGCATCGGTAGATGGTATTCTGGTACAGCTGCCGCTGCCTGCGCACATGGATGAGCATAAAATTCTGTTTGCGATTGATCCGCAAAAGGATGTCGATGGCTTTCATCCATATAATATAGGAAAGCTGATGCTGCAGGAGGATACCTATCTGCCCTGTACACCTAAGGGAATCCTGCGTATGCTGGATACTGCGGGATATTCTGATTTAAGCGGTCTTCGTGCAGTTGTGATCGGCCGCAGTAATATTGTCGGAAAGCCAGTTGCTCAGCTGCTGTTAAACCGCAATGCCACGGTAACCCTATGTCATTCCAAAACAAATAATATCGAAAGCATCTGTGCGGAAGCGGATATTCTGATTGCCTCCGTCGGCTCTCCCCGTCTGGTGACAGCGGATTGGGTCAAAGAGGGAGCGGTTGTCATTGATGTCGGTATCAACCGTGTGGACGGCAAGCTGTGCGGCGATGTGGATTTTGAGAGTGTGAAGGACAAGGCAGCGGTGATTACTCCGGTTCCTAAGGGTGTTGGACCAATGACCATCGCCATGCTTTTGGAAAATACGTTGGAATCCTATCGGGTGCACAGTTGACATGCTTGTAGAAATTTTAGGGGAGATACTGGTTGAGGGTGTGGCATACGGAACCTACGGTCTTATGGAGCTTTTTCTCGATCGCCTGTATAAGGGCTGGAACAAAACGCTGAAGAAGCTGCTTTGTGTGCTGTTGGGAATCGCTCTCTGGATTCTGATAGGATATATCGTCATCAAAATTTTGGAAATCATATTATAACTGTGGAGGTGCTTATGATAGAAAAGGATTATGATCTCAATGATATCGTTGAAATGAAAAAGGAACATCCATGTCATAAATCAAAAAACTGGAGAATCATACGTATGGGAGCGGATATCCGCATCAAGTGTATGGGCTGTGGAACGAGCGTGCTGTTTCCCAGAGTGCAGTTTGAAAAGAAGCTGAAGAAAATCGTGGAAAAGGCTCCAAGGGAATCACAGGATAATTGACATCTCAGGATGTCTTTTTTTTAAGATATTATGTAAGATATAGTTGACATAATGGAAGATAAAGCATATTATATAGCTGTAGAGGAAGTGATGGAATGGCAAAGAACCTGAAGCTGAAGGCAGCCAGAGCAGCTGTGGATCTGACACAGGAGGAGCTGGCAAGAAAAGTGAATGTGACAAGGCAGACCATCAATGCGATAGAAAAGGGTGATTACAACCCGAGTATCAATCTGTGTATCGCGATATGTCGTGTTTTGCAGAAGACATTGAATGATTTATTTTGGGAGGAGTGAGCGTATGGATAAATATGATGAGAGACAGGAACAGGTACGGGGAAGAATTATGACCAGAGCATTTATTCTGACCATTCTCCTGTTGATGGGGATCGCGTTTGTGAATGATATGCATGTGTTTGATATACAAAAAAACATCGGGTTTGGTGAAACATTGCTATGCATCGTCTGTATTGACATCACATATGTATCCGTTGCATCCATTTGGAATGGTTCCTATTTTGCGCCGATGATGGATGGCAGAATGCGCCTGCTCGCCTACCTGTTTACAGGTCTGGCTGTCATTCTAACTGTTTTGAGTATATACGATGCTATATGCGGGGAACCATTGCAGCTGCTGAATATCATCAGTTTGGTTATGATTCTCAGTATCACCATATGTCTGTGGATTCGCAGAGCTGACTGGAAGAAATAGTGCATTCCGCTTGTATTTACTTGCATATGTGTGAAAAAAACGATAAAATGGTAAAGCGAGAGGAAGGATAGTATATGCCATTAACTGCAGGAATCGTCGGATTGCCCAATGTAGGGAAATCCACATTATTCAACGCCATTACAAAAAGCCAGGTAGAAGCTGCGAATTATCCGTTTGCGACCATACAGCCGAACGTGGGAGTCGTGGAAGTGCCTGATTATAGAATCGACCGTCTGGTGGAGCTGTTTCACCCGAAAAAAACCATTTATACAACCTTTGAATTTACGGATATTGCCGGTCTGGTAAAGGGAGCCAGCAAGGGAGAAGGACTTGGAAATCAGTTTTTGAGCAACATTCGACTGACGGATGCCATCTGCCATGTCGTACGCTGCTTTGATGATGCGGATATCACACATGTCGAAGGAAGTGTTGATCCGATTCGTGATATTGAAATCATCAATCTGGAGCTGATTATGGCAGATTTACAAACGATTGAAAACCGACTGAGCAAGGTGGAGCGCAAGGCTGTCACGAATAAGGACAAGGATGCGCTGGCAGAGGTTGTTGTTCTGAAGAAGCTGAAGGAAGCGCTGGAGGCCGGAAAACCGGCAAGAAGTGTAGAGCTTGATAAGGATGAGCTGCTGCTGATCAAGGCATTCAGTCTGTTGACAATCAAGCCAATGATTTACATAGCAAACATGTCGGATGAGGAGATCGTAGATCCGGATGCCAATCCCTATTTTCAGAAGGTGAAGGAGCTGGCTGAGCTGGAGCACAATGAAGTTGTTCCTGTCTGTGCGAAAATCGAGGAGGAGCTATCCGAGCTGGATAAAGAGGAGAAAACGGAGTTTCTGAATGAGCTTGGCATTCAGGAAAGCGGTCTTGATAAGGTGATAAAGACAGCATACCATATTCTGGATTTGTGTACCTTCCTGACAGCCGGAGAGGATGAATGCCGGGCATGGACATTTCATCGCGGCATGCTGGCACCGCAGTGTGCCGGTGTGATTCACACGGATTTTGAAAAGGGCTTTATCCGTGCAGAATGCTATAAGTTTGATGATATTGATAAGCTGGAAACTGAACAGGCTATAAAGGAGGCAGGAAAGCTGCGTCTGGAGGGCAAGGAATATGTTGTTCAGGATGGGGATGTTTTGCATTTCCGTTTTAATGTATAAGAAGCAGAGCTGCCATTGATAAGGCTCTTATACTCATGTTATATATCTGAAAAGAATACATATGAAAAAAAGAGGCTTCTCACCCGTTGTACGATCATAGGGAGAAGCCTTTTTATAATGGACTCGGTTATTTTATTGAATATTTATATGATAGTAATGATATATTCAACTTATAGAATATATTTATTTTCTAATAAATTTGACGATATCATCAATGAATCTCTGATTAACATGCCCCTTTGTTTTATACTCTTCGTTTGACGGTGTTCCTTCCCCGTCTATCATAAGGTGGGTCGCTTTCGGATAGCTTGTGAAGGTCCAGTTTTTCTGCTTCTCAAAATGCTTTCTCCATATGGCCTGATCCTTGTCTGTGACCTGATAATCGCGCAATCCCTGTGCACATAATACAGGAGCCTTGATATCTGCGGCCTGTTGAATGGCATCATAGCGCAGCAGGTCTTTCATATACGCTTTTGACATACCGCCGAAAAACATCTTGGCATCACTCAGCTCGTCAATCCTTCGCAGATCCTGCTGGTCCTGCTTATACTGTTCGATAGCGGCCTGTTCCTCCTTCGTGACGTTACCATCCAGCTTTGCCAGATAGGTAACCTGTTCGATCAGCAGCTCATCCAAAGCTCTTGCAGGTGCAGCCATCATAATATAGCCTGCACAGCTGTCCGTTTTTGCGGCGATGCGTGGTATCAGATAACCGGATAGGCTGTGTCCCAGAATATAGATTTTCTTTCCATCGATCTGCGTTTGCTGCTTCATCTGGTTACATGCTGCGACAGCATCGGCAATGACCTCCTGTTCAACCGTATCCTTCAGCGTAAAGGATTCGGGATACGTGTAGGTTCGCTTATCATAACGATAGCTCGCAATGCCTTGTTTCGCAAGCCCCCAAGCGATATCCTGAAGCGGCTTGTTGTCGTAAATAGTTTCATCCATATCATTCGCTCCGCTGCCAACCAGAAGAATAACAAGTGGAAAGCTATCTCCCTTAACCGGTGTTGTCAGCCTTCCATTCAGCTTCTTACCATCCGCGATCTGTAAATCCACTTCGCTCTCACGCACACCCTCAGGCGCCTTGGCAGCTTTCTTCTGTGATTTGTAAGGCTTAAAGAACAGTCCCTGAATTTGTCCCTGATCATTCAGACTCAGTTGGATATTGGTGTTCTGTTCTTCCATACGGCATGGAATCATAATGATCGTCGATCCCTGATAGCTCTGTCCGTAAGGCTGCTCTGCCTCAAGCAATGCTCCCAGGCTGTCATTATAGCCATCCAGCTGCTTCTGAAAGGATTTCTCCTGTACAGCCTGACTCATCTGCTCATCATAGGAATACTCCTTTTGCAGCTTATCATATCTGCGCTGTGTCAAATCCTTTACAAACTGCATCGCCATGCTGCTTTGTTTATCATCCAGCACCAGCTCTGTAACCTCATTGGACTGTTCCTTCTTATCTTCCTCTTTACCATTGCAGGCTGTCATAACAAAGCACAGCAGAAAACATACGATTATCTTTATATTTTTCTTCATGCAGTACCATCCCTTTTTATTTATTGTATCACAACGATGCAGAAAAAAAAGACCGAAAGGGTCTAATTTTCATTTGCGATAAAGGTCTTCAATTCCTCGAAGCAGGCTTTGGCGTCCGCATAGCCCTGCTCATACAGCTCACGCAATCTTGCTTCGTTTTTCTCCAGACGCGAGATTTCCACCGGAGAGCTGGGACGTATGATGAAGACGCTTCCTTCCTTCTCCATTAAGGCAAGCTCATCCAGCGTGCGGTTATATGCTATATGGCGCGTCTCCAGTGCCTTGATGAAGTTTGGATATTTCTTATAGCTGCGGCGAATCATCGGCAGCAGATTATTTTTTCCTTTGCGGTATTCTTTACACTGCGTGAGTACAACGATATTTTTCGTATACCCCATTTCCTGAAATTTATGGATGGGAATGCTGTCAGTTGCGCCACCATCCAGCAGCTTTTTTCCATCTACCTCGACGATTTTAGAAAGCAGGGGCAGTGATGCAGAGGCACGTACATAGATGACATCACGCTTCATGTTGATACATTGCAGGTATTCCGCTTTGCCGGTTTCCAGATTGCTTGCGACAGCATACAGCTTTGTATGCGATGTATTAAAGGCATCAAAATCATAGGGATCCAATGTATTCGGAATGTCCTCATACACAAATTTCGCACCGAAGAAATCTCCGGTTTTCAATAGAGAGGATACGCTCATATAGCGCTTATCCTTTAAATAGGCGGTATTGGTACGGTATGCTCTGCCGATCTGTTTGGATACATAGCTGCATGCATGACAGGCTCCGGCACTGACACCAATGACACCGTCGGTATATAAATTCTGTTCCATAAAGAAGTCCAGCACACCGGCAGTATAGATTCCGCGCATGCCGCCTCCCTCCAGAACGAGTCCAAGCTTGCTCATTCTCTTCACTTCCTTTGCGACCTGTATATTATAGCACAGTTTTTGCGTACTTTCACAGGAAGGTAAGAATCAAAAAGGTGATATCATTGGAAATCATGGTGTGATAGAAATTTTACAGCTAATATCCATATTTAGTTCATTTAGTGTTTGTAAATACGTTCCATAAGTGATAAAATTAGCATATAACAAGACGAGAGGAGAGCGTGTTTATGAAACTAATTTTAGCGATTATGTCCAATGACGACAGTCCTGCAGTTTCCAGTGCATTGACAAAAGAAAATTATCAGGTTACCAGACTGGCAACGACTGGAGGGTTCCTGCGTGCAGGAAATACTACCCTGATCGTAGGTACCGATGATGATAAGATTGAACGTGCGATTGAAGTGATTGGAGAATACAGCAGACGTCGTACAGAAGTGGTACCGAGTACAGCATCCTACGATATCGGAAGATATGCATCTTTTCCAGTTGAAGTACAGGTAGGTGGAGCAACGATCTTCGTTATCGATGTTGAGAAATTTATTAAATTATAATTAGAAAAGGAAGCCTGCGGGTTTCTTTTTATTTTGGTGAAAAAAAGTCCGGCTCAGGGTTCTATACGGATGCAGGAAGGATTATCCATCATCGTGACAAAAAGAAGCAGGGGTATTGCCTATATCTTCTCCCGTTTTGAAAGCGAGCAGGACTCTTATTATAAGCCTTTTGATCCTTTCGCTGAATACAAAAAAAGGAGCTCTCTTTTTTACGGTTGTAATGAGAAAGCTCCCTGCTTTGTATATGTTATTTCGTATGCTTTTGTGTTCTGTCGCTGTCTTATCTTTCGACAGTTATTCTGCATGCTTGATTCCATATGCAGTTTTACATAGAATACAGCAACTGTTAGCTTCATATCAAAGCATCCGGTGACACTTCCTTTTGGAAGGTAAGCTCCACCTTAAACAAATCAGCGTCAAAGCTAATCTGTATATGCCCGTTTTGCAGCTCGGTAAAGCTTTTGGCTATCGCAAGGCCCAGACCGCTGCCCTCCGTATTTCTTGCCTTGTCACCGCGTTGAAAGCGTTCCATGATGTCAGCGGGAGCAAAGTCAAGCTCTGTAGCGGAGATGTTCTTGACAGAGATGTACACCTCTTGCTCGCGCTCCTCTACATAGACGTAAACACGGGTATGCTCCAATGCATATTTACCGGCATTCACCAGTAGATTTTCCAATATGCGAAAGGTTTTCTGCGGATCAAGAGAGAGGATGATTTTCTCCTTACTGAAGGTGTTGCGAATCGTCAGATCATGCTCCGTAAACAGTGTCTCACATTCCATTTCCACCTGCTTAATCAAAGAAATCAAATCAACATCCATGCGATCCAGCTGTATATTGCCGGTACTGGCCTTACTGACCTCGAACAAATCCTCAATCAAATGCTTGAGGCGGTTGCTGCCGGATTCCAGTATCGCAATGTAGCGCAGCCGCTCCTCTTCCGGTAGGTCCTTGTTTTTTAAAAGGTCGATGTAGCTGATCATGGAGGTGAGCGGCGTTTTCAAATCGTGCGAAACATTGGTAATCAGCTCCGTACGCATATTCTGGGAGCGTACCTCCTGTGCGACTGCCTCCTGAAAGGATGTCTCAATATTTTGAAGATTGTCCTTCAGCGGTTCATAGATACCCAGACCTTCCTCCATAGTGGCTTGAAAATCGCCATTTGCCACCCGCTGTATGATGGCTTCAAGCGACTGAAAGTCCTTTTTCATTCTGCTATATTGCCGATGGCGGATATAATACAGGATTAGACAATAGCATGTAAGCAGAAGATAGAAAAATAGTCCGCTGTCCCAGTAGATACATAAGACGAGGATACATGCGATATGCAGTAGCAAGGCGGCAAGCAGACGTAGCTCTCCCTTATCATGAAAATCAAAGCCGACGATGTAACGATAGAATTGCTTTGCCTGCCTGCCAAGCAATACGGAATTCTGTGCCAGCCAGGAGTGCTTTTGCAGGGATTCCCGGACACCGTTGTGCTGCATGGAGCGAATTGCATACCCGCATCCGGAAACCATGGCAAATATTCCGCCAAGAAATGCGATTTGCAAGAGATAATAGCTGGAAATCTGCCATGTATCAGCTGAGAGGATATCCAGTGAAAAGTTCTCAGGCAGACGAAACATCTGATACACAAGCTCACTGCCCTTGCTTTTATAGACATATAACCCAAGCAATGCAGCTCCCATGGTGATTTCATAAGGCAGCTTTTGTGTGAAAAAACGATAGTAGCCGCTTTTGGCCGCCCATGTATACGGAAGCAGTAAGGACCAGGCGAAAAGCAGTGTACTGACCAGCAAGGTGATGCGCATCAGGGCAGGCTCCATATATGCTTCAATTCGGGAATATTCCATAGGGATGGAATCATCAGCCGGCTCCTTGATATATGTGTTGCCATAAACATCTCTTTCTTCTTCACTGTTCACGTATTTGTAATGCGTTTTATACTCTGTGATGGCTTTTTGATCAAGGGATGGAAATACCAGAAACATAGAAATGATCGCCAGCAAAATACCCGATAGAAGAAGTAGGGTGGTCCAATGTACTTTTTTCATAATTCACCTCTTTTACTGTTTTTCAATCTTATAGCCGACACCCCAAACGACCTTGATATAGCGGGGAGCACGGGGATTGATTTCAATTTTCTCTCTCAGATTTCGGATATGAACCATGACGGTTTCCGTGTTGACGGCTGTTTCTTTCCACACATGCTCATAGATGTCGTCGCTGGAAAATACCTGTCCCGGATGCTCCATAAACAGCTGCAGTATCCGAAATTCAATCGGTGTCAGCCGACGGGGCTCTCCATCCACAAAGACCTCCTTGCTCTTGCGGTGCAGCTCGATTCCTCCCAGAAGCAGGCTGTCCTCCACCTCCTGCTTTTGCTCGAGCAGCTGCTGATAGCGCATATGCCGGCGCAGCTGAGCGTGCACACGGGCAAGCAGCTCCATCGGAACAAACGGCTTTGTCACATAGTCATCTGCCCCGATATTCAAACCGGTTATTTTATCGATATCTTCTGATTTGGCAGATAGGATAATAATAGGAAATTCATACAGCTCTCTGATTTTCATCGTCAGGGCAATCCCATCCATTACCGGCATCATGACATCGACAATCGCCAGATCCACCGGATTGCTTTGTACAAGCTCCCATGCAATGGCTCCATTCGCTGCTTTCAGGGTCGCATATCCCTGACTTTTTAAATAAATTTCAATAGCATCCGCAATCGATGCTTCATCTTCGGCAATCAGTATGACAGAACTCATGACGACACTCCTTTTCTATAATTATACAACAGATATGTTTTATTTGTCTGTTTTTTCAGTAAATGCAGATATAGCAAAGGTATGCAGACAGAGTAATCCGGCAAGGCTGAATCCGGTAAACAGTATTACGATATCCAGTATGTTCATCATCCGTCCTCCTGCATGTAGTATATAAAAAAAGTATTAAGGAACGACGGTATCAAATCAAAAGATTTTCTAAAGAAGTCCGGGTATTTGCTTGTAAAAGGCATTCCAATGAAATACAATTAAGGAAGAAAGGGTGTTTGTATGAAACGAATCATTGAAAATATAAAATTTATGCAGGATGGCACGATGGTATTCGGTGATCTGCATCTGGAAGACGGCTTTGTGGAACGGATAGACTACAAAACACCGCATATGGTGAGTGATATTGCAATACCGGGGCTGGTGGATATTCATACGCATGGATTTCACGGCTATTCCTGCGAGAATACAGAAATTGAGAATCTGCACGCATTGGCACTGGAATACCCGAAGCGTGGAATCACCTCATTTTGTCCGACGGTATCGGCAAGATCACTGGATGAATTTCGTACGATTATAAATGCATATCGCAAGGCCTTTCAGGGAGATTATCGGGGAGCGCGCTATGAGGGGGTGCATCTGGAAGGTCCATATCTGAACCCTGAGCGCCGTGGTTCCATGAAAACTGAAAATCTTATGGAGATTCATCTGGGAGAGCTGGAGGATTTTCTGTCAGAGTATCATGATGATATAAAAATAATGACGATTGCTCCGGATGTGAAAAATGCCATGGAGGCAATTTCGTTATTGCATCTGTATGGTGTTGAAATCTCGCTTGGACATACGAATGCAGATTTTGCGCAGACCAACGAAGCGTTTGCATGCGGGGCAACACAGATTACACATCTGGGGAATACCATGCCGGAAATCACACATCGCAAGCCTGGTATGATGGATGCCGTATTCTTATCCGACTGTCTGTGTGAAATCATCATGGACGGTGTGCATATGCAGCGGGAAATGCTGAAATGGGTAATTCGTCTGCTGGGCTGTAATCGCGTGGTTGCGGTAAGTGACGGGACGCCATACTCTGGCTTTAATTATCCAAACGGCTATGAGCTGGAGGATGGAAGCGTCATACGGAACGGAGCTGTTTATAAAGGGAATGTTTTGCTTGGAAGCAGCTGCGATCTGCTGGATATCTTCCAGTATCTTTACAAACAGGAGGGGTATGATCTGTCCGACTGTATCCGGATGTGCTCCACCAATGCTGCCAGGATGATGAAGACCTATGCCCATGAGATCGGGCTGGGAAAAAATATCAATCTTGTGATACTGAGCCATGATATGAGTGTAAAGGAAGTCATCATCAACGGACGAAGTGCTTTATAACTGGTACAGGAATGCTTCCATGAATGCATTGCTTCTGGAGAGTTTTATAAAAGGTAGAAAAGGGCGCATGAGTCTTCCGTGCATGGGAGCTGTCATGCGCCTTTCGTATTTTTTAAAGTGCCTTGTCATGGAGCATCTGCTGTGATGGAGCAGTACATACGAATGCTTTATCAAGCGTAAACTGTAGATGAAGGGGTTCTACGAATTGCAGAGTGAAGGATCGCTGATTCATCGACGCCCATAAACGCGTTTTAAGAGGAGTTTCTCATGATAGGAATACAGGAATCAGTGAAGTTGATTAAAACGTCTTAAAACGAATAAAAATAAGGATTTAAGAAAAATTAAGAATTAGCGAGGAATGGGAAATACAAAAAAGAAGGCTTTGCCTTCTTTTTTTACACAAATTATTTGTTTACGCGGATAAATACAGGACCACTTCCGATATAAGCAGATGCTTCTACGGTCGTTCCGCCCTTCCATCCACCATGAACAGCCTGTCCGTTACCTACATATACAGCGATATGAGGAACACCGGCACCGGCATCATCATAGTAAATTAAATCTCCTGGCTGTGGATTGCTTGTTACGCTACCCAAAGACATATACTCTGCTGGCCAACCATGGAAATAAATTCCCTGTGCTGCCAGTGCATTGGAAGCCAATGCTGTACAGTCCTGACCAACACCAAGCTGTGCTAATGCTGCAGAAGCGATTCCACCATCAGCAGTTCCTAAGTTCTGAGAAGAACCTGCAGCTCTGCTGCTGGAACCATTACTTGCAGTACCCTCGCTGTCAGCTACATCTTCACTTTCGTTCTCTGTTGCTTCAGCCTTTTCTTTTTTCTTGATTTTCTTTGCTACACCGTTTTTGTCAAACTTGTAACCAGCATATTCTGTCTTGGTTGCAGCCTGACCCTTTTTGTTGAAATAATACTTCTTACCGTCAATCGTCTTCCAACCCTTGGTCATGAAGCCGTAATCTGTGTAATAGTATTTTTCTCCATCCTTCTTCACCCATCCGGTCGTAATTGTACCGTCATCGTTGAAGTTGTACTTTTTACCATCAATGGTTACAACGCCGGAAGCCAGAGAACCGTCCTTTGTAAAGTAAACCTTCTTTCCGTTTACCTTGGTCCATCCGGTAACCAGTTTACCATCTTCGCCGAAGTTGTAAGTTTTGTTATCGATCTTCTGTACACCAGTAACAGCAACTCCAAATTCATTGTAGTATGTATCCTTTACTTCGTTCCATCCTGTCAGCAATACTCCAGATTTCTGGAATGTGTATTCATGACCATCGATGACCTGTTTTCCATTCACACGGTGACCTTCTGCATCAAAGTAGTAGGTAGAACCGTTGATTTCTTTCCAGGAGCTTGTAATCGGATGACCCTCATTGTTCAGGTAGTAGCTGCCAGCCTCATCAAATACCCATGAGCTTGTTTTTACCTGGCCTTCCATTTTGTAGACTCTGTCCGTGCCACTTCCGTGCCATCCGTCAGAATTTTGTGCCGCATATACCGTAGTTACTGCTGTTCCAGCTGTAGCCAGACACAGGACTAAAGCAACTTTCTTTGTGTTTTTTTCGATAAAATTCATGTTATCACCTCGACATCAACGCCCTCATTGTAACAAAGCGTTTTTTTATTTGCAACCCCTATTTTTTGAAAACTTACGATTTTGTCACTTTTCCATCCCATTACGATTCCCTTTAAAAGCTTTGTTTATAGGCTGAAACCCGATTTTAGAAAATTTTAAAAATGTTATGAAATTTTTTTGTATTTCTTCCGTTTTTCATCCGAAATGCGTCAGAAACACAAAAAGGAGCCGTAGCCCCTTTTTTATCGTTTTTTGCTTTTTACGGTCTGCGGATTGCCGTGATACTCTGCCCGCTGTTATTGCTCCAGAAGCTTACAGAGGAGGTAATTACTCCGGTAGATGGATTTGTCGCATGAACCATCTGGCCGCCACCTACGTAAATGGATACATGTGCACCACCGCTCCATACGATCAGATCGCCTGGCTGCATATTACCGTAGGATACCGCTGATCCAACACTTGCCTGTCCGCCTGCTGTTCTCGGAATGCTAATACCTGCCTGTGCATAGGCATAGGAGGTCAGACCGGAGCAGTCAAAGCCTGCAGGGGAAGAGCCGCCCCATACGTAAGGGGAGCCTACCATGGAAGCTGCAACGCCTGCCGCGCTGGAATTGCTTCCGGAACCTGCCGGATTCAGATTGGCTGATGAGGAGGAAGCGCTGCTGGAAGCCGGTGCAGAGCTGTTGCCTGCTGCACGTGTGCTCTGTACATTCTCATTGCTTTCTGCTGTTTCTGCTTTTTTCTTCTCTTTGATTTTCTTTGCCACACCGTTTTTGTCAAACTTGTAGCCTGCATACTTCGTGCTGGTTGCTGCCTGTCCCTTGCGGTTGAAATAATATTTCTTTCCGTCAATGGTCTTCCAGCCCTTTGTCATAAAGCCGTATTTGTCGTAATAGTATTTTTCTCCGTCTTTTTTCACCCAGCCGCTCTGTAAAGAACCGTCACTGGAGAAGTTATAGGATTTTCCGTCAATCTCTGTTTTTGCAGTTGCCAAAGATCCGTCTTCCTTGAAGTACAGCTTCTTTCCGTCTACTGTCTGCCATCCGCTGACGATGTTTCCGTCCTTGTCGAACAGATACTGTTTTTCATCAATCGTCTGCAGGCCGTTCAGTTTTTCTCCGAATTCACTATAGTAGGATGTTTTTGTCTGATTCCAGCCAGTCAGCAGTACGCCGGATTTCTGGAACTGATATTCATGACCGTCAATGATCTGTTTCCCGTTTACACGGTGTCCTTCAGAATCGAAGTAATAAACAGAGCCGTTGATAGTCTTCCATTCGCTTATAATCGGATGCCCGTCTGCATCCAGGTAGAAGCTTCCGCTTTCGTCGAACAGCCATGAGCTGGTCTTGACAGCACCTTCCTCTTTGTAAATGCGGTCCGCTCCGGTTCCATGCCATCCGTCCGCATTAGTGGCAGCATATACAGTTGTGACTGCAGTTCCAGCTGTTGCCAGGCACAGAATCAGCGCCACTTTTTTGGTATGTTTTTCAATAAAATTCATGTTGTCACCTCACAGTTTTGCATTCTAACAGAGAAAATTCCTTTTTGCAAACCCATTTTCTGTAAAAGCTGCGAAATGAATGCGTCCAAAGATAGGACGCAGCACGGAATGGCCGCCTATTCATCGGCTTTTTTTACTGCTTAGCAGATTTTATAAAATTTTTTGAATTTTTTTTGCAGCTACTCCTTTTTAAACCAGTAGAGGGAACCGCTGGAGTCTTCGGCACCGCTGATCGGGTTTACCCGTTTTTCCTGTATGGCATCGCTTGGCTGATACCAGACACCCTTGCGCTTTTTGTACAGGCCGTTGAAGGTATCCTTGAAGATATCCTTGCTGATGGTGTAATACTGCTTTTCCAGCTCGCGGTTGTCATCGAAGCCGCTCCAGATGCCTACGGTGTATTCCGGATTGAAGCCCATAACCAGAGAATCCCAGTCACTGGTTCCCGATTTCGCCGCTACGGTTATATCGGGCTCATGTCCGTACATGCTTGGAAAGGTATAGGACTTGTTACGGATATCAAAGGTGGAGGTCATCATCTGATTCAAAATCAGTGTTTCATCCCGCTGCAGCAGCCGCTTCGGCTGAACCTCGCGCTTGTAGACAACATCATCACCGCTTGTGATATGGGAAATGAGGGCAGGCTTAACATACAGACCCTCGGAGGCGAAGGTATTGTAAATGCGGCTAAGCTCCAGAAGTGACATATTCACGGTTCCAAGTGCTTCACTTGGATTCGGAGAGGACTGGCGGATGTTGAAATCAAGGAGAGCGTTATGCAGCGTATCTACACCGAGAAAGAGCTGCGTTTTGACCGCATAGATATTGTCACTCAGGGAAATGGCATTGATCATGGAAATTTTTCCGTTCGCATATACATTGCCGTAATTGGTCGGTGCATACTCCTCATCATCGGAAATGCGGAAGGTTGTCTTCTGCGAGGTGAACTGCGTGGAGGGGGTGAAGCCCTGCTGCAGGGCGCAGTAATACAGCAGCGGCTTTATGGTGCTGGCTACCTGCCGGGAGGAGTAGATGGCGCGATTGTATTGTGAAATCGTATAATCCTTACCTCCGACCATGGCCATCACATTTCCGGTAAAGGGCTGTGTGATAATACCGGCAACCTCCAGCTCACTGCCCAGATCCACGTGCTTTGTGACCGCATTGCTCAGCTGCATCTGTACCTTTGGATCATAATAGGTGTGAACATGGATTTCCCGGTTTAAATCGATATTGAGCTTGCTAAGCTCCTGAATGACCGCATCGATGTAGTATTCATCAATGCCGTAGGTACTGATGTTTACATTGGTGGACAGCTTCAGCTTCTCCTTCATGGCCTGCTCGTACTGTGATGATGTGATGACGCCGTTATTTTTCAAAACCTCAAGAATGAGATGCTCTCGCTTGATCGCATTGTCTTTGTGCAGAAATGGGGAGTAGATACTGGGGCCGTTTGGGATACCGATCAGCATCGCTGTCTCCGCTATGCTGAGCTGACTTAGCTTCTTGTCGAAGAAATACTCCGCCGCAGCATTAACGCCGTAAACTCCATGACCGAAATAGACAGTGTTCAGATATCCCTCCAGGATATCCTTTTTGCTGTACTGCATTTCCAGACGGGCGGCATAAAAAAATTCCTGCACCTTTCTCGATAAGGTCTGTTCATTTGTCAGAAACAGATTCTTTGCATATTGCTGCGTAATGGTGGATCCGCCCTGACGGATATCCCGATGAATGAGATTGGTACCCAGCGCCTTTGTGATACGCACAGGATCAAAGCCTGCATGGTAATAGAACCGTTTATCTTCTACACTCACAAAAGCATCCTGAACAAATTCGGGAATGTCGTCAATGGATGTCCATTGCATATTTTTTTTGAAATTGGATTCGTATATGATATCACCATTCACATCATAGATCGTTATGTTCTTTCGCTGTTCATCCAGCGGGAGCCGATTAAACAGAGCATAGGCATAGACGCATACTATCAGTGTGAGCAGTACAAAAATCATTCCAAACACCAGCTTGCGGATTTTTTTCATAGCAACACCTCGTATGCTATTAGTGTGAGCGTTTGTGCGTGCTTTAAACACAAAATATGAAAGTGGTATACACCATCCTCTAATATTCTACAAGTATAATATAATACTATTGATATAATAATAGGGTAAGCAGTCACTTGTTATGAGGAAGGATAAAAAAATGGGATTGCAAGATATTTACAGAAATCTGTAGCGTACAGAAACTATTATTTGATGTGGTCTAATTTATATTCTATAAAAGGAATATGATAATATTCATATATGGATTGTGATTTTATATAAGAGAGTATCTTTTGTATTCAGGTGGATAGATTCTATGATTTTACACCCTATATATTATAAGGAAGAGTTTTATATCTGTCCTATATAATATAAGGAAGAGTTTTTCAAAAATTGATTGCCTGTGATTCAGCTCCTATATAATATAAGGAAGAGTTTTTATACCGGAATCCGATTAGAGAGCGGAGAAAGAAAGGAAAATCCTAGAAGAGGTATATCCCTTTTTAAGATAGATCACCTTTTGCAGGATATCTCATTCTCAAAGTAGAATATGCTTCTATATTCTACTAATTGAATATGAAATGCGAACCGTTTTTGTTATTCTACTTTTATAATAAGCTAAGCGCTTTGTGAAAAAAGACTCGTAAGCTGATTTTAAGCGGAAAGTGCCAGTTAAAAATTTAGAGAGAAAAAGTGAAAAAAAGGTTGCACGATATTCAATTTCTGCTATAATGCTCATGATAAGTGGTGACAGCATGAAAAAGCATATCGTAGTAAAACAGAAACATCTTTACACAGAAGAGCGAAACCTTATGTTTGAAGGACAGGCTTTTTTTTCTAATTCGGACGGCTGTCTTCGACTTTCCTACACGGAGCGCGGCAGCAATACGATGGTCAGCGTAGAGGCCGAGGAAGAGGAGCTTCGCATCAAACGGGATGGAGAACTCATGACAAGGCTGACGTTTCAGCATAAAAAGCAGACGACAGGATCTGTTCTGTCAGAATTTGGAACGATTGATATCGGAGTTTTTACGCATAAATATATAAAAAGAGAAAATATTATAGCCATTGAATATGATATTCTAAGCGGTGATGAAGTCACGGACGGGTATCGTATCCTTTGGATCTTAAAGGAGGATAAGGCGTGAATCAGATAGAAAACAACTTGAAACAGGCATTGAGGAATGCCGTGCAGAAAGCATTTGATACAGAACTGGATACGGCGTCCATCGTGATTGAAATACCAAAGGACAAAAGCCATGGTGATTATTCTACCAATGTGGCAATGCAGCTGACCAGAATTTTAAAAAACAACCCGCGTAAAATAGCAGAGGCTATCGTAGAGGCGCTGGATAAAGCAGCGGCAGATATTGAAGGCTGTGAAATCGCAGGGCCCGGCTTTATCAACTTTACGATTAAGAACACATCCCTTGCGCAAATCATAACGAAGGTTTTGCAGGAGCAGGACAGCTACGGAAACAGCAAGGATGGAAACGGTCTGAAGGTAAATGTGGAATACGTTTCCGCCAATCCAACAGGCGATCTGCATCTGGGGCATGCACGAGGTGCAGCCTGGGGTGATAGCATCACCCGCCTGATGAAAGCAAGCGGCTATGATGTATGTCGGGAATATTATGTAAATGATGCCGGAAATCAGATTGTGAATCTAGGCAAGAGTCTGCAGGCGAGATACCGAGAGCATCTGGGGCTGGATTTTGATCTGCCCGAGGATGGCTATCATGGCGAGGATGTTAAAAAGATTGCGATCGCGATCGCGGATGAATATAAGGATGTTTATGTGGAATACAGCGATGCCAATCTGAAATTCTTCAAGGAAAAGGGAATTGCATTCGAGCTTGATAAAATCCGTCGTGACCTGGATAATTTCCGTGTACACTTCGATGTATGGAGCAGTGAACAGAGTATTCGCGATGAAGGAAAGGTCGAAAAGGCGCTGGAGGTTCTGCATGAAAAGGGGCTTACGTATGAAGAAGACGGTGCCCTCTGGTTTGCGACAACACGCTTCGGGGATGATAAGGACCGTGTTCTTAGAAAAAAGGATGGCTCCTACACATATCTGGTACCGGATATAGCATATCATAAGGATAAGCTGGATCGTGGCTATGATCTGCTCGTGGATCTGCTTGGTGCGGATCATCATGGATATATTCCCCGTCTGAAGGCAAGTATTGAAGCTCTGGGAAATAATCCGGACAAGCTGCAGGTCGATATCATCCAGATGGTACGTCTTGTTGAAAACGGTGAAGAGGTCAAGATGAGCAAGCGTCTTGGCAATGCGGTAACCATCCGTGAACTCTGTGAAGAGGTTGGTGTGGATGCCGTGCGCTATTTCTTTGTACAGCGCGCCGTGGATACACACCTGGATTTTGATCTGGGCCTTGCCAGAAAACAGAGCAATGACAACCCTGTATACTATGCACAGTATGCACATGCCCGTATCTGTTCGATTCTGCGTCAGGCTTCCGAAATTGCGGAGGCACAGTCTTTTGAACTGCTGACGCATGAAAAGGAAATCGCACTGATGAAGTATATCAATGAATTTACGAACGTAGTGAGCGATGCTGCACGTTCCCGTGCACCGCATAAGGTATGCAACTATATTCAGAAGCTGGCACAGCATTTCCACAGCTTCTATAATGTATGCAAGGTAATAGATCCTCAGCAGCCGGAACTTTCTTCCCAGCGACTGGCTCTGCTGAAGGCCACAAAGATCACATTGAAAAATGCCTTATATCTGATCGGCGTTGACGCCATTGAAAAAATGTAGGAGGAACGTGAAGTTATTATGAAAAAGTCTATGATCGATGTAGCATATGATTTGATGTCTACGAAGAAGAAAGCAATTGTATTCCTGAAGCTGTGGGAAGAGGTCTGCCAGGTAATGGCATTTACGAAGCAGCAGGAGGAAGATAATATTGCCCAGTTTTACAGTGACCTGTCACTGGATGACCGGTTTGTAAATGTCGGAGAAAACAAATGGGACCTCAGAGAGCGCCACACCTATCATGAAGTTGTCGTGGATACGGAAGAAATTCTGATTGATGAGGAATCCGACGATGATTACGAGGAAGATGATTCTGCAAAAGCAGGGGATGAAGAATTCTAAATATTCTTCCCCCTTTTTCTTTTTCCGCTTTACATCGTTGGAATGTGCAGGTCAAAAGGCATTGTATACGCTGTAAACACGGGAAATATCGATCACAGGCCTGCACGCTTTCCCTGATGCTGTGAAAGATGTTGATTAGAATAGCAGGCTGCTTCAGCATAATTGTGAACAGGAGCCTTTAAATATGCCCTTTTTTGAAAATATGTGTTCAAAAGCTTTTCAAAAGGGGAAAAATGCAGTAGAATAATAGTGTTAAGAGACTAAAGGAGGAAATTGATTATGGCATTAGTATCCGCAACAGAAATGCTGAATAAAGCACACGAAGGTCATTACGCAGTTGGTGCTTTCAACATTAACAACCTTGAATGGACAAAGATGATTTTACTGGCAGCTGAAGAAGCTAAATCTCCAGTTATGTTAGGAGTATCTGAAGGTGCTGCTAAATACATGTGTGGATTCAAGACCGTAGTAGCTATGGTTAAAGAAGTTCACGACAGTCTGGGAATCACCGTACCGGTTGCTCTGCACCTGGATCACGGAAGCTACGAAGGGGCAAAAGCCTGCATCGAAGCTGGATTTACATCTGTAATGTTTGACGGTTCTCACTATGCATTTGAAGAAAACCTGGCAAAATCCAAGGAAATGATCGAGCTGGCTCATTCTAAAGGATTATCCATCGAATGCGAAGTTGGTGGAATCGGTGGTGAAGAAGATGGTGTTGCTTCCATGGGTGAGCTTGCTGATCCTCAGGAATGTAAGACAATCGCTGAGCTGGGCGTAGACTTCCTGGCTGCCGGAATCGGTAACATCCACGGGAAATACCCTGCTGACTGGGCTGGTCTGAACTTTGAACGTCTGGGAGAAATCCAGGATGTAACTAACGGAAAACCGCTGGTACTGCACGGTGGATCAGGAATCCCTGCTGATCAGATTGCTAAGGCTATCTCTTTAGGTGTTTCTAAGATCAACGTAAATACAGAGCTGCAGCTGGTATTCGCAGATGCTACTCGTAAATATGTAGAAGCTGGAAAAGACCTGGAAGGCAAAGGATACGATCCTCGTAAACTGCTGAAACCAGGATGCGATGCAATCAAAGATAAAGTTACATCTATGATGAAAGAATTCGGTTCTTACGGTAAAGCTGAATAATCAAACAAAACGGCAGGTATCTGCCGTTTTTCAAAACAGAGACTGATTTGACGCTAGATAGTCATTTGGGCATGGTTTATGGGGTATGCTGCTAAAAAGCATGCCTCTTTTTTTTCCTCTATTGTATGAAATTTCCCGGGAAACAGCGATCCCTGTCTTTAAACTATAAAAGGATAGAATCCAAATTTGTACAGATTGTGTCAAAAGATGTGAAAAGATTTGGATTTGATTTTAAAAGCCATGCTTGTTATTTTATAAATAGAAACATTGGATTCGGATATCGTGGGAGTGATTGTATGAATAAAATTATGCTTCTCGTCTTACTGACGATTATTATGATCGCGGTTGCTGTTCCCTTTATCATTCGTAGTCTCTTATGGAACAGGGTGTTGAAACAGCTTCATAACGGACACTACGATAAGGTTCTCACCATGCTGAACAGCAAGGCATTCACGTTGTTTTTTAAAGAATATGACCGTAACTGGAATACACTGCGCGTCTATCTGGCACAGGGAAACAATCGTAAGATCGAAGAACAGACCAGAAAGCTGCTCGACAGCAGGCTTACAAATGCGCAGGCATATCAGATCGCAAGTCAGACCTTCTTCTATTTCCTTGACAGGGAAAACAGGGACGTATGTGAACGGCTGCTTGCTCATATTGAGAAAAGCGCAGGGGAGGAAGAGCTTTTATATGACCAAATGCTGTTTCGCATCATGATTGAAAAAAAGAGTGAGGATATCGCAGGAATGGAGGCTCTCCTTGAGAAAAAGGAAGCAGAAAAAATCAAGAAGGATCAGAAGCAGGATCAGCAGGTGCAGATTGGCATTTTACAATATCTGCTTGGACTGCAATATTCCTACCAGAAAAACCGCCGGCAGATGGAGCTGTATCTGAACAAAGCCAGAGTGAATCTGAAGGGTACGCCATACCATAAAAAAGTCAAACAGCTATTGAATAAAGCATGATTTCGTTTAAGACGCGGGAGGAATTGCATGAATATTATGTTGAATCTTGACAAGCGCTGTCAGGAAATTTTAAAAAGGCTTATGTATGCCGGAGGATATCTGAAAATCCAGGATCTTGCGGATGAAATGCAGATATCAAGACGCAGTGTGTATTATGATATCACAAAAATCAATGAGTGGCTGGAGGATCAGGATATCGATCCGCTTGTTCAGGAACGCGGTAAAGGCATTTTTGTAAGCAGTGAACAGTCCAGAAGGATACAGGAGGCAATGAGTGATCAGGGGAGTGATAACTACCATGTCTTTACACCGGATGAGCGTAACCGGATTGAGATATGCGCAATCATTATCCGTTCCCATCCGCTGTATATAGAGAACTTCATGGAGGTATGCCAGGTCAGCAGAAACACAGTCATCAATGATCTTAAAAATGTCATACGGTTTCTGGAAAATTACAATCTGGAGCTGACCTACGATATCAAAAGCGGCTATCGTATCGCAGGGGATACAATCAAGAAGCGGGCGATTTTCTTTATGCTGTTTCCATCGCTTTGGGAGTATTACGACCGGCAGGTTGTCCTTGCGGAAAATGAGCAGTATATCCGTGAAATTTTGGTAAAGCTGAAGAAAATCGAAAGTGAGCTGCATGCGGAATATGTCAGCGGTGTACTGCCGACACTTGCTGTTTTCATGTCGGCGATCGACAAACGCAGCGATCAGCTGACGTTCTCGGATATGGATGAGGAGGAAATTGTAGAAACAAGGGAGTATCATCTTGTTTCACAGTATTTCCCGGATTTGGAAAATGGCGAGAAGGTTTATGTGACACTGCATCTGCTGGGGTCAAGACTGCAGACGATTCCTGTCAACGTTATGAAGGAACAGGATGAAACCTATGAAATCTCAAAAAATCTTGTTCATGAATTTGAGCGTCTGACCTGTATATTCTTTGATCAGGAGGAGGAGCTGGTGGATGCGATCAATGCGCATTTGAAGACATCCCTCTATCGCTACCGCTATGGTATTCAGCTGGGAAATCCAATGCTGAACAGCATCAAGACGGAGTATGAGGAGCTTTACGAGATTACGAAGAAGTCCTGTGAATATCTGGAAAAGAAGCTGGGCTGTCTGATATCCGATGCTGAGGTGGCCTATATCACACTGCATTTTGGAGCTTTTCTGACGACCAATCAGACACAGAAGCGCAATTTACGCATCCTGATTATCTGTCCAAACGGAATCGGCACAGGAAATATGCTGCGAAATGAGGTGGCTTCTCTGGTGCCGCAGGCAACCGAAATTGTGAATCTGCCATTGAGTCAGTATGAGGAAAATCACGATTTTGATGTTGTGATCTCCACGGTTGTCCTGCCGAAGGAAAAGAAGCTGATTGTTGTGCACCCGATTCTGACGGATCAGGACAGGGTTACCATACTGCGCAACTGCATGTATACAGAACCGCAGGCCAATCTGCAAATTCAGGAAATCGTACGACTGGCAACCAGCTATATTCCATCCTCCAAGCTGGATGAATTTGAAAAGGATTTGCAGGACTACTATTCCAGCATACAGATTCGTACGGTTCCACACCGTAATTTCGGACAGAATCTGGTGTATTATCTCAAGCCCTCGCATATTCAGATTTGCCGGGAGGATTGTGACTGGGAGGAGGCCTTGCGCCTGTCCTGCCGTCCGTTGCTAATGGAGGATTCCATCACGCAGGAATATGTTGAGGCAATCGTTGCGGATCAGCGAAACCGTGGCTTGATGATGTTTCTTGCGGATGGTCTTGTGCTTGCGCATGCGGCGATTGAAAAGGGCGTGAAGCAGCTGGATGTATCCTTGTGCACCTTTAAGCATCCGGTCACCTTTCTGAATGGAAAGCAGGCGCGCATCATCATCGTACTATGTGCGGAGGATCAGACCAAGCATATCCGTATCCTGAATGATGTGCTGAATATTTTCTCCAAAAAGAAGAGTATTGAGCAGCTGGCAGCACTGGAAAGCAGTGAGGATATTCAAAGCTATATTCGTGCACATACGCAGGAAACTGAAGGTTAATGCACGTTTAAGCGATTACAAATTGCACAATATCTAACATTTTGCACAAAAACGGGAAAACAATTGGTCTTGTATTTCCAACTGAAAAAAAAGATAATGAAAACGTAAAGAGGTAAGGTTATGACATCTATGGAAAAACTGTTACAGGAAAAAAACTGTTACCTGAGAGATCGGGTGCAGGACTGGAAGGAAGCTGTTCACATTGCATGTGAACCACTGATCGAGCAGAATTACTGCACAACGGCATATGAAGATGCCATTTACGAAATCACAGAAAGACTTGGTCCATACTATGTGCTCTGTGAAAACCTGGCACTGATTCACGCCAGCAACCAATCCGGTGTCAATGACACGCAGATGGCTGTGACCGTGCTCAAGGAGCCGGTGAAATTCAAGCCGGACGGATATGATGTCCGTGTACTGGTAACTCTGGTTGCCAAAGACAGCGAATCTCACATGGAAGGGATTCAGGCTGTATCCAACATTTTCTCTGATGAGAAGAAGGTTCAGGAAATTCTGGACGCAACATGCCCAAAGGAAATATTCGACCTGTTTGTTTCCAACGCATGTGAAAAATAGCGTTAACCATTTGAAAGGGAGGATTTACACATATGTTAGAATTTATTATCAACATACTGTCCACACCTGCAATTCTTGTAGGTCTGATGTCTTTGCTGGGTCTTGCGCTTCAGCGTAAGCCAATCGAAGATATTGTCAAGGGAACCGTCAAAACAATCGTCGGCTTCCTCGTATTATCTGCCGGTGCTTCATTCCTGCAGTCCGGATCATTGAACGCGTTCGGTGATCTGTTCAACTATGCATTCAGCATGCAGGGTGTTGTACCAAACAATGAAGCAATTGTTTCTCTGGCTCTGAAGGACTTCGCTACAGATACTGCTTATATCATGTGTCTGGGTATGGTCTTCAATATCGTAATGGCTCGTTTCTCAAGAATGCACTACATTTTCTTAACAGGTCATCACACTCTTTACATGGCATGTATGCTTGCCGTAATTCTGAATGTCGGCGGTCTTGAGAACTGGCAGCTGTGGCTGGGCGGCGGACTTCTGCTTGGCTTCATCATGGCATTCTCTCCTGCTTTCTGTCAGCCGACAATGCGAAAGATTACCAAAATGGATGAGCTTGGTTTCGGTCACTTCGGTGGTGCCGGATACTGGTTTGCTGCACAGTGTGGGAAGCTGTTCAAGGGCAAAGGAAAATCAACAGAGGAAGTTAACTTCCCTCAGCGTCTGACCTTCCTGCGTGATACAACCGTAGCAATCGGTCTTACCATGGTGATCTTCTTCCTGGTCGTTACAACCGTAGCGGTAAGCAAGGGTATCCTGAGTGCAGATGCTGCAGCTATTCTTGAAAAATATCCAAACCTTGCTGGTCTGTTGAATGTTGGGGCTGAAACAAAGACTCACTGGGCTGTATGGGCAATTACAAGCGGTCTGAGCTTCGCTGGTGGTGTTTACATCATCCTGAGCGGTGTTCGTCTGATTGTCGGGGAAATCGTTCCTGCATTCCGTGGTATTGCTGAGAAGCTGGTTCCAGGTGCTGTACCTGCAATCGACTGTCCAGTCGTATTCCCTTATGCTCCAAATGCTGTACTAATCGGATTCCTGGTATCCTTCCTTGGAGGTATCGTAGGACTGTTCATTCTTGGATTCATCGATACAAACCTTATGAGTGTTGCACTGATTCTGCCTGGTGTTATTCCTCACTTCTTCTGTGGAGCAACAGCTGGTGTATTCGGTAACGCTGAGGGTGGATTAAAAGGCTGTGTATTCGGAAGCTTCATGCACGGATTACTGATTACCTTCCTGCCTGCTATCTGTATGCCGGTTATGGGTTCCCTGAACTTTGCTAACTGTACATTCTCTGATGCAGACTTCTCCTGGATGGGAATCGTCTTCGGAAATATCGCTCAGGTTGTTCAGGGCGTAGGTCTGTTAGGTGTCTGTGCAGTTGTATTCCTGATTCCTATCGTGTACAATTATGTTGCACCTAAGAAAGCAAAAAAAGCTGAATAAGCTTTGGAAAGAAGGAAAATAAGTTATGGAAATCAGAAGCATTATGTGTTGCTGCGGACAGGGTCTTGGAAGCAGCATGATCGTCAGCATGAACGTCGAAAAAGCTCTGAAAAAGCTGGGAGTATCTGGTGTCAAGGTAGAGCATACGGCACTTGGTGAAATCACGGAAAACAGCGCTGACCTGTTTGTGGTAGGGGCTGACCTTGCTCCGCAGATGACGAACTACAAAAACAAGATCATCTTAAATCAGCTTATGGACATGAATGAAATCGAAACTAAGCTGAAAGAAGCATTCGGTCTTTAAGAAAACAGAAAAAGAAGGCTGTTTCTTCCATCCTTCTTTTTCTTTACAAATTTTTGATGGAAAACAGCAGAAATAAGCGTATAAGCAGGATGAGTATATCTGGCTGCATAGCGTGATCAAAGGCATACAGGTCAGAGGATGCACTCACTGCTTATGCTGTTAGTGAAAAGGAGGTAGTAGCATTGGAAACATCACAACGAAAAGAATTGCAGGTATTCGCTGCACAATTAAGAATTGATATACTGGAAATGCTGGAGCATAGAGGCTATGGACATCTGGGTGGTTCTCTGTCAATCGTGGAGCTGATGAGTGTACTGTATGGAAAACAGCTTCATGTTGATCCAAAGCAGCCAAGGATGGAGGACCGTGATATGGTCGTTCTATCGAAGGGACATGCCGGACCTGCATGGTACTGTGCACTTGCAGAGAAAGGGTTCTTTGATAAGGAATGGCTGATGACATTGAATGATGGCGGTACTAGGCTTCCAAGTCATCCCGATCGTACGAAAACTCCTGGTGTGGATATGACTACCGGCTCTTTGGGGCAGGGAACAAGCGCCGCAGCAGGTATTGCGACAGGTATGAGAATGAAAGGATCAAGCCGTTATGTCTATATGATCGTAGGGGATGGCGAGCTGAATGAGGGACAGTGCTGGGAAGCCTTCCAGTATATAGCTCATTATAAGCTGAACAACTGTATTGTAATCATAGATGATAACAAGCGCCAGCTGGATGGTTATACAAAGGACGTCATGAATCCCTTCAGTATTCCTGATAAGATGAAGGCGTTTGGCTTTGATGTTCAGGTTGTAAAGGGGAATGATATCAAAGCAATCGATGCGGCGATCGAACAGGCAAAGGCAGTAAAGGATCAGGCGGTATGCATCGTTCTGGATACCATCAAGGGACAGGGTGTACCATATTTTGAAAAGATGGAATCCAATCACTCTGTGAAGTTTAACAACAATGAGGTTATCGGAGAAACACACAAGGCGATTGAGGAATTAAAGCAGTTTATAGAAAAGGAGGGACAGTAGGATGTTTACGCTTAGCAAGGACCGCAGTAAAAAAGGGAAAGAGCTGCGTATGGTTGTAGTGGAAACACTGCAGGATATGATGAAGAGCGATGCTCAGGTTGTGGCAATGGAAGCTGACCTTGGCGGTGCAAGCGGCTTTACGAAGATTCAGAAAAGCAATCCGGACCGTTTCATTCAATGCGGTATTTCTGAAGCAAACATGACTGGTGTTGCGGCAGGGTTGTCGGTAACAGGCTTTAAGCCGTATTTACATACGTTTGGGCCGTTTGCTTCCAGAAGAATCTACGATCAGATTTTCCTGTCAGGGGCATATGCTGGCAACACGATGAATATTTACGGCTCTGATCCCGGCTTTACAGCAGGACCAAACGGAGGAACACATACAACATGGGAGGATGTCGCTTTGATGCGCGCAATTCCGCATGCTGTGGTATGCGATGCAGCCGATGAGGTACAGCTGGACTGGATGGTAAGAGAATTTGCCAAGATGGAGGGCGTACACTATTTCCGCGCAAATCGGAAGGATGTACGCAACGTATATGAAAAAGGCTCTGTCTTTGAAATGGGAAAAGGAAATATTGTAAGAGAAGGTAGCGATGTCCTGATTATATCTGCCGGACAGCTGGTAAGCGATGCACTGGATTGTGCGGAAGCATTGGCAAAGGAAGGGATTTCCGTAGAAGTCATTGATATGTTCTGCATCAAGCCGCTGGATGAGGAGCTGATACTTCGTGAAGCAGCTGGGAAAAAGGCTGTCGTAACATTTGAAAATCACTCGATTATCGGGGGACTGGGAAGTGCGGTTGCGGAGGTTTTGGCGGAACAGAATATTTCCGTAAAATTCAAGAGACATGGTGTCAGTGAGCGTTTTGGCGCAGTAGGTACACCGGAGTTTCTGCAGAAGGAATTCAAACTGACGGCGGATGATTTGCTGCAGACAGTGAAAAACACTCTGAAATAGTATAACGAAGGAATCAGTTCAAATCTGATTCCTTTTTCTTCCGTATTCATGGCAGGCCGCAGCAGCAGGAAAGCTATATCCTTTTGCTGCGTGCTCAGCGATGGATATGCCTTAACCCACACGCAGTATTTCGCCGCAGCATGCTTGTTTCTATCAGCCATAGACCGTTATCGTCTATGCTTTATCAGTAAACGAAAGCTATTATTCTGAAAAAAGAAAAGATGTTATATCATGTTATCTTTATTTTTATAACATGTTGTGTTATATTTTAAGGGGAACTACACTCAGGAAAGGGGATGAAGCAATGCAGAAAAAAGAAGGTGCTCCATTGTATCTGCAAATTTATAAGGAGCTTCAGAAGCGAATAGAAAATGGAATATACAAGGAAAATGAGCTGCTTCCATCGGAAGCATCCTTACAAGCGGAATTCAATGTAAGCCGCATAACGATCAGACGTTCTCTTCAGGATTTAGAGCTTGCAGGATTTATAAAGGTACAAAAGGGAAAAGGCGCAATGGTGCTGGCAAACAGAAAATATACGGATTTGGTTGGTGTCAGCAGCTTTTCGCAGGATGCTATGAAGTCCGGAGAACGGCCCTCCTCTATTATTTTGGAGTTTGAGGAAATGAAAGCTTCCGGTATTGTATGTGACTATTTGCAGCTTCAGGAGGGTGCTGATATATACCGTCTGAAACGTCTGCGCTTGAAAAATGGGAGAATCATCGGGATGAATGAACAATTTATCTCGAGACAAACCGGTTTTGAATTACACGCAGATGTATTGAATGAAAAAACATCAATCTATGCCTTGTATGAGGAACAGGGGCTTCATATAGAGCGTGCAGTCGAGTCTATAGAAGCGGTAATGCCATCTACGGCATTGCGAAAAGAGCTTTATATGAATGAAGGAGAGCCATTATTCAGAAGAGAGCGGATCACATATGATTACAAAAACAGGCCGCTGGAATTATCAATAAATTCCTATAAAGCGGATGAATACAAATATATCATTACATTGAAAAAGGATGAGCTATAAGCAGACACATTGCGTAGTAGCAGGTTTTCACTTCATGCATCTGCCTGCATGCTCATGGTATCCTATGAAGGAAAGTGAATATATCGTATTTTATGAAGAGAGCAGTGAACGATTGTTTGCGGCTCTTTTTGTTTTACAAGAACGTAGCGCATAGCATAATGCCTTATAGGGGGACATATTGAAAAAATAATTTCAATAGGTTTCTTTGCTGATATAACAAGTTAAGAGCCTGTATGATGCAATTATCTATGTAAAAGGCTTACATAGGCAACAAAATTTGTAAATTATACAGATTATATTGACAAACTTGATATAATAAGTTATCATACAGTTGTAACATGTTATATCATGATTGGAACAGGAGGGAGACGACTTGAAGTATTATGATATTCACTCCCATTTAGGGAAGACAAGCTCCGGAGATGAAAACACACCGCGGGAGCTGGTAACTGATTTAAAAAGGTATGGTATTGAAAAGGTCGGTATCAGCTGTCTTTCAGGGATATCTACCAGAGAACAGAATGATTTGATTTACCGTGCAATGCAGGAATTTCCAGAGGTGATTGAGGGCTATGCGTTTATCAATCCAAAGGATGCAGCTGCAGAAGATGAAATTGACCTATGCCTTGGAACCTATGGCATGAATGCAGTGAAGTTTCATTCCTGGAAGCATGGCTATTATCCGGATAATTCCGGAGCACTCGATCGCCTGCTGGACAAAATCGATTCCTATGGTGTGCATGTGCAAACCCATGTCGGGACTGCGCCGATTAGCAATCCCTATGTCTGGGCAGAATACGCCAAAAAGCATCCGCATGTCCGTTTTGTATTCACTCACATCGGGTATTATGAATTCGGGATGTCCACAATCGAAGCGGTTAAGGATTTGACGAATGTCTGGGTGGAAACCTCCGGACAAATGGATGTAGAGGTATTAAAAAAAGCGATAGCTGTGCTGGGATCGAAGCGTGTATGCTTTGGTACGGACTGGCCCTATAAGCCGGTAAATATGGAAATCAGCAAATTTTATGAGCTGGAATTAACAGAAGAACAGCGCGCCGATATTTTTTATCGGAATGCTGAGATATTATGGAAGCGAGTAAAGGAGGAACAGATATGAAAATAACTACGTTTCGGATTGATGATCGACTGATTCACGGACAGGTGGTAACTGCCTGGATTGCACATAGTGACGCTAAGCAGATTTTGGTTGCGGATGATGCGGCTGCGAAGGATACCCTGCAGCAGTCCCTCCTCAAAATGGCAACACCGAAAAAGGTTGATTTAAAAATTATGAGTCTTGAGGATGCTAATCAGCTGATTCAAAACGACGAGAGTGATACAAAAACACTGCTGCTTGTACGCGGTCCGAAGCAGGCATTGTATTTAATTGACAGCTGCAGTGATGTAAAAAGTATAAATGTTGGAAATATCAATATGAAAAAGGGGAAAAGAAAAATTCTGGGGAACTGCTGGCTGAATGAAGAGGAAGAAAAGGATATTCGTCTTCTTGCAGAAAAGGTGGAAGTTGAGGTACGTGCTGTACCGAATGAGCATAAACAGATTCTGGTAAATCTGCTTTAATTTAGAAAGGAAGGGAATTTTATGAGTTTATTTTTACAGGCATTTCTTGTCGCGCTGGCTGTGACGATTGCATTTATCGATGCGCACACAACACAGACACACATTTTCCGTCCGATATTTATAGGACCGCTTGTCGGCGCTATCATGGGGGATTTCAATACCGGCTTGCAGGTAGGTGTAACCGTTGAGCTTATGTTTCTTGCTGTTATCTTTGTTGGAACAGCAGTACCACCCAACCCCACGATTTCAACAGCAATTGCAACCGCTGTAGCCATTTTGGGTGGGGGAGGAACAGATTTGGCAGTAGCAACCGCACTTCCTGTATCCTTCATAGGTCAGATCGCGGAGACGGTGCAAAATTCAGTTATCAATGTATGGTTTATGCATAGGGCAGAGCATGCGATTGAAAAATTGGATACGAGAGGGCTGGTTATGAACAATATCGTCTTTACGATGGGAATGAATGCCCTTCTCTATGGAGTACCAACCTTTCTTGCTGTATATTTTGGTGCCGATTTTGTAGCAGATATCATTAAAGCGATTCCGGATAAGATTATAACCGGATTATCGGTAGGAGGGAACATGGTAGGTGCTGTCGGTTTTGCCTTACTGCTCAGCTCTATCAAAAATCATACCATGTGGCCGTTTTTGTTTCTCGGATTCTTCTTTGCGGCCTATCTGCAGATCAATATGGTAGGTATCGCCCTGCTGGCTGTTGTTTTTGCGGCACTGTATTACTATTTCAAGCTTGCGGATGAGGGAAAGGAGTAGGCAAATGGAAGCAAAGAAACTAACAAAAAAGGATTTATGGAAGGTATTCCGCGGTCAGCTTACAATCCGTGGAGCAAATAACTATGAGCGTCAGCAAAATGCCGGCTTTACGCAGGCTATGATGCCGGTCATTGAAAAGGTTTATGACAATGATGAGGATAAGCGGGAGGCTTATGAACGGCATATGGAGTATTTTCTGACAAATGATATCACAAGTGCTATTCCTGTCGGCATTGCTGCGGCGATGGAAGAAATGCACGCGAATGATCCGGATATGAATCCCAATGCCATCAATGCGGTAAAAACTGCCCTCATGGGACCTCTTGCAGGTCTTGGCGATTCCTTGCTGAATGGTACAGCAAGACCAATTTTGGCAAGTCTTGCCATTTCTCTTGTACATGCGAATCTGGGATGGGTAGGACCGATATTTTTTGTAATCGGTATGAGTATCGTTTCCCTTGGTATCCGCTATCTGGGCGTATTTCAGGGCTATAAGCAGGGAATCAAGCTTGTTGAAAAAATTAACTCCAGCGGACTCATTTCCAAAATTACAGATATTGCCGCAATCGCTGCCTATACGATTGTCGGAGGCTTCATACCGGCTCTGGTTGTTATGAACATCCCGATTGAAATCAAGTCCGGTGAGACAGTTATCAACATTCAGAAGACATTGGATGGTCTGATGCCGGGTGTTCTGGGTCTTGCATATACCTTCCTGATGTATTACCTGGTAACAAAGAAAAAAATCTCAGCAGTTAAACTGATTTTCTTCACAATGGTGTTTGCAATTCTTGCAGTTTATGCAGGCATTCTTGGCTAAGGAGGTGCTCTGATGATAGATATTCATTCGCATTTAAAAACAGACAGCGGAAAAGGCAGTGTGCAGGAGCTTTTGCAGGATATGGACCGTTTTCATATCGATCGGCGTGTTATTTCAGATATGCGCTATGATGATGTGCAGGGCGGTAATCAGAGGATTGCTGAGCTGGTAAAGGAATACCCTGAGCGCCTGATCGGATGTGCGGTGTTGAACCCTGCACTATCCACGATTCTCGAGGACACAAGACATGCCTGCTCGCTGAAAGAAATCCGTATGATAGAATTCGATTCATATCGCCATGGCTACGCTCCCGATGATTGTCCTGTTCTGGATGAGGTGTTCGCAATGCTGCAGGAACGCGGTTTGATCGTTAAGGTATTTTCCGGTATTAGCGCTAAGGCCTTGCCGCATCAATGGGAAAGGTATACGAAACGATATCCGCAAATACCGTTTATCTATTTGCATATGGGATGCTTTGATTACGGGTACAGCTGTGTTGATATCGTAAAGCGTAATAAAAATGCATATATAGAAACGAGTAATCAGTATGAAATGCAGATTCTGAAAAAGGCATTTCGTCAGCTTCGTGAAGAACAGATCGTATTCGGAACAACCTATCCGCAGCGTTTTACAAAAAATGCGTTGGAGGTATTTGATTTATTTGATTTGAAAGAGGATCAGCTGCAGATGTTTACGGAGGAAAATGCCAAACGTCTGCTGCAGATGTGAGGGAAAAGAATGTATACAGTAAATTTAGAAAAGGCGAGAAACGCTCTTCCAGCTGCTGCTGTGAAGGACTTTGATGATATCGTTGAGCAAAGAGTTTTAGGGGCTAGCAAGCATATTCAAATGATTGGAAAAATGATTGAGCAAATTGCTGCTGAGAGTGTTGAAAAGAATCGTACGATTGCGGACATGCTGGAGCGTATCCAGGAGGTCTGTCAGTTTTTTATTCACACTAGAGGAGAGGCATCACAGGCGATAACGAATGCAATCTATCTGATGACTGCCGGATACAGACAGCATGAGGAACGTGATATTCACTCCTATGCACAGCGTATTATAGATGTGAAAAAGCAATATGAGCAGAATTGTACGACAGCATTGGAAACCGCTGTTTCCTATGCTGTGGAAATAGGGAATCGTATGTCCGCAATCATGGTATACGATTATTCCAGCAGTGTGGAAGCATTCCTGCGCAAAATCGATGGCCCCAAGCGCATCTATATACCGGAAAGCCGTGTGATCAATGGCGGTGCTCCCTTTGTTCAGCCAAGTCTTGAAGCAGGACATCAGATTCATTTTATTCCCGATGCGAGTATGATGTATTATATGAAATCCTGTGATGGTGTTTTTATGGGGGCAGAGAGCATATACCCGGATGGTACGGGATTCAATACAACCGGATCGGATATCGTCGGTCTGCTTTGCGATTATTTTCATGTACCGCTGTATTTTATATCCCCTTTGATCAAGCTGGATGTCCGCATGGTGTATGGAAAAGAGAAGTGTACGGTGATAAACGATTTACGAGACAAGCTGGAGCCTGTGGCAAATCCGAAGCAGCTGCAGGGAAGTATCGACTACAGTGCCCCGGAGCTGCTTGCGGTGTCATCGAGGTTTATCAAGGCGTTCATCACGGAGCAGGGAGTAATTCCGGCTATGCAGCTGTATGATATAAGCATGAAGTATATAAAAGAACTGAGAGGTGCAGATGATGTTTAAACCTGATTGTACGGCATTTGCCATGATCCAGCCGAGTGCGCTTCCTGGAAGCTACCGGCATGAGGATAAAACGATTGATGATATCGTTAAAGAGGTGTTGGAAGAAACACAAATGATTGTCGATAATGGCTTTGACGGTGTAATTTTACAAAATATGAACGATATGCCAATCAAGCAAATCGCAGCTCCGGAGGCAATCGCGTATATGACGCGTATCGCATATGAAATCAAGCATCAGTATCCGCAGCTTATCCTTGGCGTTCTTGTGAATTGGGATGGTGTTGCCAGCCTTGCCGTGGCAGATGCCGTACATGCCGATTTTGTACGTGTGGAGCATCTGTTTACAGGCGCAAATGTTACAAGTGCAGGTATATTGGAGGGGCAGTGTGTTGAAATAGCAGCCTTGCGTAAGAGAATACGCTCCAAGGTTCCCGTATATGCGGATATACAGGAGGTTCATGGAATCCCGTTAGGTGGTAAGCCGATTGATGATGCCGCATGGGAAGCAGTGCATGAGGCTTTTGCGGACGGCTTGTTTGTATCCGGTAAAAGCAAGGAGGAAAGCCTTGAAATGATACACGCGGTACGTAAAAAGCTTCCGGACACACCGGTGATTTTAGGTGGGGGCGCCAATGGTGAAAACATTGAAGAGCTATTGCAATACTATGATGGTGTATCCATTGCAACCTGGGTGAAGAATGGAAATATGAAAAATCCGATTGATCCAAAGCGCGCAGAAATATTCATGAGCAGTGTGCAGAAGGCCAGAAAAAAGAAAGGGAGGAAATCCGAATGACAGGACTTATCATCTGCGGTCATGGTGACTTTGCAGCAGGGATGTACAGCTCCTTGAAGCTGTTAAATGGGGAGTGTGAGCATCTTGTCTGCATAAGCTTTCAGGAGGGAACCTCTTTTGAAGACCTGTGCGACACTATGAACAAGGAGGTGGAAAAGTTTATCGACGGAAATGTCATTATCCTCACCGACTTACCGGGTGGCTCTCCCTTTAAAGCGGCCGCCATGGCCACCTTTCAGTATGATTATGCCAGAGCGGTAACCGGCACGAACTTTCCTCTTTTGCTGGATCTGGTTTTATCAAGGGATTATGCAGAGGATGTCGACCAGCTGCTAGATCAAAGCATTGCGAATGCAAGGGAAGCGTTAATGAAAATGATGCTGGAAGCATAAGACATGGCTAACAACAAATTATTGTTTGGTATTCTTGATTCTGCCTTATATCCTGTAGGATACAGCATGTAAAATTTTTAAAAGTTAATTTTATGTTAGGTATTGACATCGCTTTCATAGCCGTGGTAATATCTATTCGTAAATGAAATAGGATTGTTACTCTCTGAGGCTTTACCTAGAAAATGAAAAGAAGTTGTCTTTTCGTTTTGGGTGCTGCTTCAGAGAGTTTTTATATAAAGGAGATTGAGGACATGTTTGGATTTCATAAGAAAAAAGAAGAAGTGAAGGTAGTTGAGCTTCATTCCATCTGTGAGGGAGCGCTTCTCCCTCTGGATCAGGTACCGGATAAAGTATTCGCAAACAGACTGCTGGGGGATGGCGTAGGATTCCGCTTTCACGGAAATCATATCTTTGCGCCCTGTGATGGAACGGTGGTCATGGTTGCCGCCACAAAGCATGCGATCGGTATACAGGCCGAAAATGGTGTGGAAATACTGATTCATGTAGGACTTGATACGGTAAATTTAAACGGGGAAGGACTGCATCCGAAAGTCAGTCAAAACGAATTTGTAAAGGTGGGTCAGCCACTTATAGAAATTGATACGGAATTTATGAAAGAGAAAGCTATTGAGCTCGCTACTCCTATGGTTATTACAACACCGGATGGAATTCATATTGAAATTATAAAAAATAGTGGTAAAGTTTCATTAGAGGATATCGTACTGACTGTTGAAAAAGAGTAGAAGGATAGGAGAGGTACAATGAAGGTCGTAAAGAATATAAATAACAATGTATCTCTATGCTTAGATAGCCAAGAAAGAGAAGTTGTGGTTTTTGGAAAAGGCGTAGGTTTTACAAGGCCACCGTATGATTTGCCTTTGGATAAGATACAAAGAACATTTTACAATGTAAATCCCGCTTATCTTACAGTAATCGCACAAATGTCTGAAGAAATCATAAATGTTTCCAGTCAGATTGTAGATTACGCGAATCAAAAAATGGATAACCGTTTTTCGGGGAATGTTATTTTTACACTGGCAGATCATATCCAGTTTGCTATAAAAAGAGAGAAGGAGCATATGGATTTAAAGCTTCCCCTGCTCTATGAAGTCCAGCATCTGTATCCTTCGGAAATGAGGATTGGATTGTACGCTTTGGATATCATCTATAAAGAGCTGAATATAACGTTACCCAAAGAAGAGGCAGCGAGCATAACCCTGCATCTGGTAGACTATGGAAGCAGGAGCTTCGATACCTCACAGGGGGATGAAAAAGAAAAAATAGAGCAGATTACAGCTTTTGTAGAAAAGGAATTGAATGTTAAAATTGATAAAGCAGGATTTAATTATTCCAGATTTGTTACTCATATGCATTATCTGCTGGAACGTGTGAACACAGATACGCACAGCTCCACGGATAATAAAAAAATGTTTCAGCTGTTGAAGAGTGAGTATCCCAAAACCTATAAATGTGCAGAGGAGATCAAGAAAATTCTGCAGGTTGATTACAATGATGAAGAGCTTTTGTATTTGATTATACATATCAATCGATTGTGTGCTCGTGAGGATTGTTACCAATAGGGCTTTACCTCGGCATAGGAAGTAAGTGTTTTTTTGCTTATGTTCATGCCGGGGTTTTATTTTGGCAAAACCATGGCAGCAGTGCACGGCTGTTGTGTTTGCATAGATATAGAACTTTATAAAAAGGAGAAAGAAAATGGTTAAAAATTATGATGCTTTGGTGAATAACATCACAGATTATATCGGTGGATGTTCAAATGTTACCTATTTTTCCCACTGTGTTTCACGCTTACGCTTCAATGTGAAGGACAAGGGTCTTGTGAAAATGGAGGAAATTGAGAAAACAGAAAATGTGATTGGCTGTCAGTGGTCGGGGGATCAGTTTCAAATCATTATCGGTACAGGCGTTGCGGAGGCCTATCAACAGATTTGCGCAAAGACGGATTTCACCTCCTCTCAACCGGCAGCTCATGAGAAGCCAGCGGAAAAGAAAACAGTAAAAACATTTGTGAATGGTATTTTTGACGGTATATCCGGATGTCTGTCCTCCATGATTCCTGTTATTCTTTGCGGTGGTATGTTGAAAATCCTGCTGATTCTGTTAGAGGTGGCAGGTGTATCGGCACAGGCTGGTACCTATCAGGTCATCTCCTTTGTCGCAGATGCAGCATTTTATTTCCTGCCGGTGTTCGTCGGTGCCAGTGCTGCCAATAAATTTAATGTCAATATGGGATTGGGGATGCTTGTCGGAGCTATGCTGATTGCGCCGAATTTCATAACCCTGGTAAATGACGGTGTCGCATTGGATATCTTTGGTTTACCGATTTATGCTACCACATATTCTTCAACTGTATTTCCAATTATCATGTCTGTATACGTAATGTCCTATATACAGAAATTCATTACAAAATATTCACCGGAGGTATTAAAGGGCATCCTGGTTCCTCTGCTGACAATCCTGTTGATGATGCCGATTGCATTGTGTATTCTGGGGCCTTTGGGAAATATTCTGGGAAATTATTTGGCAACAGGAATTATCTGGCTGTATGATACGACTGGCTTTCTGGGCGTTGGTGTGTTTGCGGCGATCCTGCCCTTTATCATCATTACCGGTATGCATTTCGGTTTCTTTCCCTATCTGTTTGCTGCATTTGCAAATCCGGGCTATGAACTCTTCTACTGCATAGCAAATACTGTATTCAACATCAATCAGGGTGCTGCATGTCTGGCGATTGCAATCAGAACCAAGAATCTGAATGTGAAATCCATGGCAGCTACGGCAGGAATTACGGCGATCGTTGCCGGTGTGAGCGAGCCGGCACTGTTTGGTGTTTCCTTCAAATATAAAAAAGCATTGTGGTGCTCGATGATCGGCTGCTTTGCCGGTGGTATCATCGCAGGAATCTTTCACGTAACCTGCTATGCATTTGCTTCCTTTGGTCTAATTGGTTTACCAAGCTATGTTACGAAGGATGGAATGAACTTGATTTATGCAATCATAGCATTGGCTATCAGCGCCATAATCACGTTTGTATTGACGCTGATAACAGTAAAACCACAGGATGTAGCGTAAAAGGAGAGCTTATGAAAAAAAATACGAATCAGTTTCCAGAAAACTTTTTATGGGGCGGAGCAGTTGCTGCCAATCAATGTGAAGGGGCATATCTGGAGGATGATGGCAAAGGCTTATGCATTGCTGATATCAACCTCTTCAAGGGGGATCTTCCCTTAAAGAAGCGTTCAAATAAAGAAGTGCGTATGGAGGAGGTCCTGCATGCAATCGAGGATACAGACGGCTATTATCCAAAACGTACAGGGATTGATTTCTATCATACCTATAAGGACGATATCAAGCTGTTAGCAGGAATGGGGATCAAATCCTTCAGAACCTCAATAAACTGGGCGAGAATATTTCCAAATGGAGATGATGAAGCTCCAAATGAGGCAGGATTGCGGTTTTATGATGATCTGTTTGACGAAATGCTGAAGTACGGTATGGAGCCGCTGATCACACTGTCCCATTATGAAATGCCGTTAAACATTCCAATCAAATATAACGGCTGGTACAACCGAAAAACGATCGACATGTATGTCAAATACTGTACAACGGTTTTAAACAGATATAAAAACAAAGTGAAATACTGGATTTTAGTAAACCAGATCAATCTTGTAGAGCTGGAATCCTTTAATCATCTGGGAATACCAAGTGACAGGGTAGATCATCTGTTGGAAGCAAAATATCAGGGATTACATAATGAGCTGGTGGCATGCGGCAGAATTATGAAGGAGGCACGTAGGATCAATCCGGATTTCCAGCTTGGAATGATGGTCACCTATTTCAATGCATATCCGGAAACAAGCAATTCAAAGGATGTACTTGCTTCCTTAAAATATAATCAGCTGAATTATTATTTCTCGGACGTTGAAGTATTCGGCCGGATTCCGGGATATATGTATCGTTTCTATGAAGATCATGATCTGGAAATAGAAATTACAGAACAGGATATAGAGGATTTGAAAAACACTGTGGATTTCATAAGCTTTTCCTATTATTACACATTGAGTATAAATGCACAGACAAACAAAGCGGAATCGAATATCCATATCAGTGAGGAGGATAAAAATGCGTGGGGCTGGGGAATGGATCCTACAGGACTGCGTGTTGCGCTGAATGAGTATTATGACCGTTACCACCTTCCGATCATTATAGCGGAGAATGGCTTCGGATGTCTGGAAGAGCTGGATGAGAATAACGAAATTCATGATGATTACCGTATCCATTTCTTTCGAGAGCATATCAAGCAGATGCAGGAGGCTATTCACGATGGTGTTGAGGTCTGGGGATATTATCCATGGGGACCGATTGATATCGTAAGCTGCTCCTCATCAGAAATGGCGAAGCGATATGGCTTTATTTATGTGGATATTGATAATTATGGGAAAGGAAGCGGAAAACGGTATAAAAAAGACAGCTATTACTGGTACGCACAGGTTATAAAATCAAACGGTATGAACCTTTAGAAAATTGTGCGTAAGATTACCGCGTCTATTGGTGAATGCATTTTAGGAATGCACAAGGTAAATCAAAGGAATCATCGCATGATATTCCCCTGCCATTGCGAAGTGGTCAATAGGATATGCATGGTTGCAATGGATATCGTATGGGGATACATAAGGAAAGCGTAGACGTGATTTCACTGTAAGAAAACGAAAGAAGAAATAAAGCTCCTTTATTCATAGGAATTTATTTCTTCTTTTTAGCTGTTTATGCATGTGGTGTGAGGCGAGTGAGCAATATTCTGTATCCTTCCTTATTATAGAAAGGAAACCTCATCCTGCCATTCAATCTCCATATCTCCGTTATCTGCTATCTGAATCGGAAGCATGCTGTAGGTAGAGGAGCGCAAATCATCCGGGTGCCAGTGATCCAGCAATATATAGGGCTGTTCCTGTACATGGAAAATACAGGTACCCTGTCCGTCAAAGGTGGTGCGATAAGAGGGACCTGTGCATGGATTATCGATCAGCTTCCACGGTCCTATCAGATGGTCACAGATGCCATATAAGGATGGATTGGGTTCCCAGCCGCTGCATCCGGAAGTGATCATGTAATAGCGGTTATGGGAATACATGACGGCCGGAGCCTCCCGCTCCTGATCCTGAAATATACTGACATAGGAACCGGTAACATCCAGATAGTCATCGCTCAATCGTGCGATATTCATCGTTTTATTGTAATTTGCGCTATGAATCAGCCAGGCACTGCCATCCTGCTCCTGAAGCAGCGTCATATCCCTGCTGTCCTGCCGGTTCGGCTGAAAGCTCTTCAGCCAGACAAATGGTCCGGTTGGAGAAGATGCGACCGCAACATTGACACCGGCATAGTAATAATCGGCAGTATCCGCATGGGTATACATCACAAACTGTCCTGTGCTTTTATTGTATAATACTCTGGGGCGTTCACATATGTTTTTGGTATACAGCATATGTGCAGGGTCGTTTACGAACGGTGAAAGCACGATGCCTTCATTCTTCCAGTTTTCCAAGTCCTTAGAGGAGTAACAGGAAATACCGATGAAATCCACATGTCTGTTCACTGTTGCTGTATCCTTGTTCTCTCCATACCAGTAATACGTGCATTCATGCTGCAGTATCATACCGCCATGTGCCTGTATGGGTTTCCCATCTGTATCCGTCCATAATGTTTTGTTTTTCATAGTTGAGCTCCTTTTTACATCCGTCTGTAAGCATAGCATTATTATACGGGATGCGTATACAACATACAATGAAAATCAGTATAGAGCTGCTTTGCTGTATAGGATTCAGGTGTACCAAGCACAAGCCTTTGTACCCTCCTCTTGCGGCTGTATCGCGTTTGATGATTTACGTTTTAAAAAATAGTAAAATCCCTAAGCTCGCAGGAAATTTACTTCTTCTTTCGGTATTCATCCTCAAGCAGATTGGCATCTGGGAGTAATCCTTTGACCAGATTACTTTGCGGGCATGAGCTGCATGGCTGCAAAGAAAAGGCTTCCTTATTTTTTTAAGAGGACAGGTAGATTTTTGTACAGGGGTGTATACCGTAGCATCAGATAAGACAACAGAACACCGCTGAAATTCAGGATGAAATCATCGATATCCATAGTTCCGCTCAAGGTGAAAAACTGTATCACCTCTACCGCTATTATCAACAGGGCAATGCAAGAAAGGAATTTCAACGGACGCTTCGCCCAGTCTGTAAGTAAAAGCAGAAAAAAGGAAAACGGCATAAAGGCGACAAAATTGCCCAGCAGATTCATAATCGCAATCCGGTTATCCACATACGGCATATCGAAAATCGCCATCATCTGATGAATGGTTGCCAACGGCTTCAGATTGGTGCCATACGTCCATTGCATCCGCAGGGCATCCGGATAGGACTGGGAACGCAGATCTACATAATCTCTTGCGAATTCACTGGCAAAAAAGAGGATATAGATCATTTGAAATATATAGAAAGAAAACAGGACAATCCACATGAGACGCAGATTTCTCGTTTGCTTTTGTGTATCATAGAGACGGTTCTGCAGACAGACACCAAGGATCAGCGTAGAGCATATGAGAACAGAAAACATAACGATTCCAGAGAAGTTCAGATAATTTTCTAGTGTGAGATAGAAATAAAGAAGCATGGTCGAAATGGATACGCCAAGGCATACATAGGACAGTTCTTTTTTACATTTTATGGACATGCGAAAACTCCCTTCATGTGTATATATGATATAGGAGAACGATTGTTTACACAAGAGGAGAAGCCTTAATATTTTCTTATGTTTGTCGAAAAAAATAGGATCAGCGGATAAAGCGGCAGCAGGGCGGGGCTTACTGTCGTTTTTTTGAAAACACTGTTGGACACAGAAGAAAAACTTCGACGGATTCCTCTACTAAATCACAGGACGATACCATATACTGTAACGGATATCCCCGTGTAAAATATAGGATGAAAAAGCAGCGTACTGATGAATGTACGAGAATCTTTAACTTTTTCTTAAGACGGGAAATACCATATACAAATGTGGATTCTGTAGTATAATATCCTTGTGAGGTTAAACAAAGATGAAGATATTTACATGTGAAAAATGCGGTACTCCTATCAAACTGCATTTTATTAAGGGCTATGTGCATCTTCGCTGTCCTGCCTGCGGGGCAGCGTATCAGCTTGATACAGGAAGCCTGAAAAAATATATGCTCATACCACTGCTCAGTGTAGCGGCGGCGGTTGGTACCAGCTTGCGATTTCTGCAGGGAAGAACAATCGATATCAAATGTATCTATATACTGACAGTGTCTTTTGTGCTGTCGGGGCTGTTGGGCACGCTTTGTGTCAAGACAGGACTGTTAACGTATGAAGAGAAGGAAAACAGGTGAAGGCATGAAAAAAATGAGGAAAACACCAGAAAAACAATATCAGCTGGCTGTGGATGGCGTTCGCCCGCTGAATGTGCAGGACAGTAAGGACAGACTGCTTGCATTCTGTATGGATGTCAGCATCATGCTGTGTCCGATTGCTTTATGGAATATTATTCTGCTTGCCGTGCTGGGCAATATCATCAGTATCTCCGGCATTAAGCTGATCAGCATCTTTATCGGAGGGCTGCTTGTTATATCTATTTTATTTCTAAACAGCTATATCTATCGGCAAACCGGCGGACAGAGTGTCGGCATGCGCATGTTTGGTTTTAAGGTGGTTAAGAAAAGCGGACGCAAGGCCAGTCGGCAGCAGCTACTTCTGCGGGAGCTTGTAGGCTTTGATCTTCCGTTTATCATTCTGATGTATTTTACAAATGCATTCGGTGTTGCTGCATACTGGGGGTTGAACGGACTGTTTACGCTTGCGGACAGCCGTCATCGCTCTTTGATCGATCTTGTTCTCGGAACACGGGTTGTGGCATTAGAGAAAGCACAACGACCTGTACAAAAAGAAAAAGCTCCGCAGGCGGTAAAGCAGCCGCTGCCGAAACAGGTCGAGCAGCCGGAACTGATTATGAATACCATGGATTTACACATTCATTCCAATTTTTCCGATCGCGGGCAGTATAACGTCGAAGAGATTTTCCAATATGCGAAGCGCAACCGTATTCAGACGGTTTCCATAACAGATCTGGACTGTGCAAAGGCGAACAGTATCGCGATGAGAATGAGCGAGCTGTATGGTGTAACCTATATTCCGGGGATTGAAATCAATTGTGATCTGCGTGGAAGACGTGTGCGTATTCTCGGTTATTTCATTCAGTATAACAGTGAATTATTTGCGCACATTGAAAATGAAAGTCTGGTAAATGAGAAGCGGGCCAGCATAGACCGTGTCCGAAGATTTGAGGCGTTGCTGGGACGTAATATTGATGAGGAACGGCTTTTAAAAAGCAACCGGTTCCAGCGTTTAAGCGGTGAACTGATTGCCAAGCATGTACTGAATCGACCGGAATTTGAAGATTGTGCCATTCTGAAGCCATATCGCAGAGATGAATTTGGATGGCGTGCTTTGAATAAAGATTACTTCGCATATGGGAAGCCGTGCTATGTACCTGTGAAGTATCCATACCTAAAGGATATACTGGATGTCATTGAACTGACAGGCGGTATCTCTGTGCTTGCCCATCCCGGAAAGCTGCTGGTACAGGAGCCGGAGCTGCTGGATGAGGCTTTGCGCATGGGGGTACAGGGAATTGAAGTCTTCCATCCAATGCATACGAAGAAGGAAATGGCAAGTCTGTTAAAGCTTGCGACAGACCGCAAGCTGCTCGTCAGTGCGGGAAGCGGCTTCTATAATATGGAAGGAAACACACGCATCGGAAGATGCAACTGTCCAAAGGAGGCAGAAGGCTTAATCGATATGATGCTGCATGCACGTATGTAAGGAGAAAAGAACAGACAGGACGCATACAAACTGTGTTCTGTCTTTTTTTCAGCTGCTTTGCTAAGCTGGCTGCTTCATAAGGACGTATCCCTGCTGGGAATGAAAAGAAGTGCCCTTTATCGACTTAAGAATGTTTAAGCATTCCACCCTATACAAGCAATACGATATATGCTATAAATAATGCAGATGCATCCGTTTACCAATATGGGAAACCATCGGATTCACAGGAATTTTCTGCTCCACCTAATCAGATAAATGCAATTTACACGTTTCACTTATCGTGTACACGACACAAGAAAGGAGTATTCCAATGAACCAAGTTCTTGCTGAGCTCAACCAAAATACCATGATGATACCGATGTTAATGCACGGACTGGCTATTTTTGTCATGCTGACGGTGGGAGCTCTTTCCATGCTGAAAAAGCAGAAGATATGTGATAAACGCTATGTTATCTGGGGCAGGGTGAACCACACAGCCTGTGCAGCACTTCTGATCTGGGTCATAGCGACAAAGGGATATGATCGGTTGATGGAATTTTTATGCCTTATCAGCTTTGTCCTGCTCCTGTATCTCCTGCTGTTGCTCGCTTTGATTTTCAATTCTATAAAAATCAGGCACAGAAGGTCAGCTTCATGAAAGCATCTAGGACAATCTGTAAAAACTGTGAGGCCTGTTATCATGTAAATCAGTATGTGTGCGTATACACGACAGTACGGATATATGATACAATAGCGCTGGATGCAGACATGCAGAAGCTGTATTACACAGAAAGACAACATACATAAAGAAAAGAGGTATCCTATGGAAACAGCATTAAAAAGAGTAAGAGCATTTGTAAGAGAGCGTAACTGGGAACAATTTCACACACCGGATAATCTGGCAAAATCCATCAGCATAGAGGCAGGAGAGCTGCTGGAATGCTTTCAGTGGGAACCGGATCGGTATGAACACCGTGCGGTGTGTGAGGAGCTTGCGGATGTGATGATTTACTGTATGCAGCTCGCGGATCGGCTGCAGGTGGATATGGAAGACATCATACTGGACAAAATGGAAAAGAATGAAAAGAAGTATCCTGTGGAAAAAGCCAGAGGAAATGCCGCAAAGTATGACACTTATGAATAAACAGGAGACGGTATGAAAAAACTGTATATATCTGCAGATATCGAAGGAATCTGGGGAAATGGGGCCTTCGCACATACTGCGAAGACTGGCAGAGAGTATGAGGAATACCGCACAAATATGATTTCGGAGGTAAACCTGTTGATTGATAAGCTGTTTACGGCAGGGGCTGAGGAAGTTGTGGTGAATGACGGTCATGGCAATATGGATAATCTGGACGCATCCAGACTGGATCCGCGTGCCAGTATGGTGGTAAGCAATGGTGCTTATAAGGAATATGGAATGATGGAGGGACTGGACCATACCTTTGACGGGGTATGCCTGGTCGGATATCATTGTCGCAGCAATACCCGCGGCGTCATGGCACACACGATATGGGGAACTCTGGTGAGAAGCATCCGTATTGACGGTGAGGAAATGGGAGAGAGCGGCATCAATGCCCGTCTTGCCTGGGAATATGGTGTCCCGATCGTGCTCATCAGTGGCGATGATCTGTTGAAGGAACAGCTGAAGGAGGAGCTGCCTATGCCGTTTGCTTATGTGGAAACCAAGCGTGCAATCTCCTCCCAGTGTGCCCTTTCCTGCAGCTGGCAAATGCTGGAGGAACGCTATGAGCGTGCTGTTTCATCCATGGAAGCACGCGGTGGACAAAAACCTGTCTACAGTAAAAAGCCACATCGTGTGGATATCACCTTTCATCATGAACGCAATGCTGACTTTGTTTCACGCATGGACGGAGTGACACGGATATCGGATTGCACGGTACGCATACAGAAGGACAGCTATGATGCAGCATACCGGTATCTTCGCTTCGTTATAAAAATAAGCAATGCATTTGCCGGATAAAAGCAGAGAGAGCAGGTGAAGCCATGAAGCAGATGCATATTCTGGATCAGATGACACCAGGGGAGGTTGCAGAGCTGAAGGCACAGTCTGCCACGAAAACGTTTCAGCGACGGGAAATAATTTTCCATAAGGAAGACACGCCGAAGTATTTGTATGTATTGCTGGAGGGGGCTGTTTGTGTTTTTGATGATACACCGGACGGTACCCGCAATATTCTGACCATCATACGGGAGCCGATGGACTGCTTTGCAGAGGTTTATCTGTTTATCGATGAAAGGCTTCCCTTTTCAGCGGAAGCGATGAAGAAAAGTACGGTGCTTATGATTCCCCGCAGCGTGCTGCACCAATTTCCCCAAATCAGCCAGAACCTGAATGTTTTGCTTTCACAAAAAGCATATACACTGTCACAGAAGCTGAAGCTGTTAATGAAGGACAGTTTGCGTGAAAAAATCATGGAATACATGCAGCAGCATCCCGTTATCCTGTTAAAGCGTCATGAGCTGGCAAGCTATCTCGGAGTCAGCCGACCGGCACTTTCCAGAGAGCTGTATCGCATGGTGGATGAGGGACTTCTGGTTCTCGATGAGCATGGAAACTTCAAAACGGTAATATAGATTACCGCTTTTTTTCTGTCTGTACGCTATACTTGCTTCGTAATCAAGGAGGCGATATCTGTGAAAACAGAAACAATACAGGAAATGGCCGCGATACAAAGCGGTGCTATCGTATCGAACGTACTGACGCAGAACGGAAGTGTAACATTATTTGCTATGGCACAGGGAGAATCTATTTCTGCACATACAAGTGCGTGTGCAGCTCAGGCTGTTGTTTTAACGGGTACTATTATATTTACAGTAGACAAGGAACAGAAGGAGCTTCAACCGATGGAGTGTATCCATCTTACGGCGAATTTACCACATGCACTGTATGCAGAGAAGGACAGCAGAATGCTGCTGATTCAGAAGGGAGAGCAGTAAGTTGGAAGAAATGTTTTGCTTTCAGTGTCAGGAAGCGATGAACCAGACGGCATGTACCGTACAGGGCATGTGTGGGAAAAGTGCGGCGTGTGCCAATCTGCAGGATGCCTTGATACGGGCAAGTCAGTATTCCGCATTATATGATACAGCATCAGATGAACAGCTTATGAACAATCTGTTCATGACGATAACAAATGCTAACTTTTCGACAGCGGATATCCGCAGGGCGATTGAAAAAACATATACCGGAAAATCTGTGGAGGAGCTGCTACAAAAGAGAGGTCTGAAGGATTGTGAAGAGACGAAGCGTTCTTTGCAGGAGCTTATTCTGTACGGACTGAAGGGACTGTGCGCCTATCTGTCGCATGCCGCTGTGCTGGGATTCCAAAAAGCAGAGCTGAGCAGCTTTGTTCGCAGCACCCTTGTATATTTGCTAAAGGATTATGCACAAAAGGAGTATCTGGCTTTGCTTGATAAAACCGGAGAGATGGGGGTACAGGCCATGGCGCTGCTGGATGAAGCGAACACAGTCACCTATGGTCAGCCGGAAATCACCACGGTATCTCTGGAAACAGGAAGCCGCCCGGGTATTCTGGTATCCGGACACGACCTGCACGATTTAAAGGAGCTGCTGGAACAGTCACGTTCACAGTCGATCGATATTTATACACATGGAGAAATGCTGCCAGCGCATTATTATCCGGAATTTAAGAAATATGAGCATTTTAAAGGGAATTACGGAAATGCGTGGTGGAAACAGAATGAGGAATTTGATACATTCAACGGGCCGATTCTGATGACAACCAACTGTATCATACCAATAAAGGATAGCTACAAGCATCGAATTTTTACAACGGGTGTTGTCGGATATGATGGACTTAAACATATAGAAGCAGTAAATGGAAGAAAGGACTTCCGCAGTATTATCGAACTGGCGAAGCACTGCCCTGCACCGCAGCAGCTGGAAACAGGAAGTGTAACCGGCGGCTTTGCACATGCACAGGTCATGGCGTTACAGGATCAAATCGTGGAAGCCGTAAAAAACGGGGATATCCGACAGTTTATCGTTATGGCAGGCTGTGATGGACGGCACAGCTCCAGAAGCTACTATACCGATTTCGCTAGGACACTTCCAAAGGATACGGTGATTCTGACAGCCGGCTGTGCGAAATACCGTTATCTGAAGCTTGATCTGGGAATGATCAACGGGATTCCCCGTGTACTGGATGCGGGACAGTGCAATGATTCCTATTCTCTGGTACTGATTGCAGAAGCACTGAAGGAGGCCTTTGGTTTACAGGATATCAATGAGCTTCCGATTACCTATAACATCGCGTGGTATGAACAGAAGGCGGTTATCGTACTGCTGGCTCTGCTGCATCTGGGTGTGAAGAATATCCATCTGGGCCCGACACTGCCTGCCTTTTTGAGCCCTGCGGTGGTGCAGTGGCTAAAGGAGAACTATGGTATCAAAACAATTCAGGAGGTTGAAAAAGATATGGAGAATTTCGGTATTACGAAACGTGAACCATCCTATAAGGATATGACGATGGCTGAGCTTTTGAAGCTGGATGAGGGGATGGAGGATGTGCTGTATAAGGCAGGCTTTCACTGTCTGGGATGTCCAAGCGCCCAGTTTGAATCCTTACGCGATGCCTGTGAGCTGCATGCCCTGGATGTTGATGAGGTATGCGCAGCCATACGGGAGTACGTTCATGAGTAAGCGGCTGGGAGGGATTCATCAGCTGCTGTATAAGCGCATCTGTTTTCTGAGCGAATGGAATGAAGCGTTGTGCAGTGCCTTGCACAGGGAACAGAAGCATAGCTATCACAAGCTGCAGCTAGCGGATCTGATTGATGAAAACAGCATTCATGAAAGCCTGCAGGAAATGATTCGGCAGGTACAGTGCGAGCATGCTGCGTTAAGTGAGCGTCTTGTCCATGAACAGGGAAAAGAGATTGCCGCGCAGGTGCTTGCAGACTTTGGACAGCGGCATACAGTCAATGGTGATCTGACACAGCTGCTAAAGCATATCGAAGCACTGTTTCTTCATGGAATGCCCTGTGAACGTAACCTGATCATGGAAATGCAGGATGATACGCATGCACGTATTGTATGGAAGAATGATTCCCAGCTGCAGTATTATCAAAATCCTTCCTTATGGCTGTGGGAGCGGGAACAGCTGCTTCAGAAAATGCTTCCGGAAGGCTATGTATATGAGGAGTATGCAAAGGAAGCAGTTTTATATAAAAACGCTGTATCCCGTACATGGGTGGAACAGCTGGAATATGAGCATGCAATGATTTCACACCTGCTTGCTGCCATGCAGGAATACTCGCTATCCATACTGCGGACAAAGCAGGTGGACAGGGAATGGCTGAAAAACTGTCTTGATCATCTACAGGAATATGCGGATGTCTTTCATCATCAGAAGGAGGAGGAGCTGGTATTCAGCCGCTTGAAGCAGGCAAGTCCACAGGGGAAGCTCCTTGTTGAACAGGGAATGCTTGTGGAGCATGATCTGGCAAGATATTACATCCGCTCCATGAAAAAGCTGCAGGAGGAGACTGTCACAGAGGAGGTCTGTGTGCGGTTGATCGGTTTCCTGCAGGCATATATTGATCTGCTGCAACGCCATATTGAAAAGGAAAACAGCGTGGCGTATCCCTATGCTGTCCGTATGCTGAAACAGGATGAAATTCAGAAGGATTTTGATGCACATGGTGATTATGAGCGTATGGAGGAGTTAAGGAAGTTTTTGAAGCTGTCATAGCTTGTTTGAGCCATGGGCCGCAGCTAGTTGCTTGCCGTAAAAAACCTTTCTATTTGTATAAAAACACAGGCCATGAAGTTCTTCACAGCGGTGTTGATATCCAATAGAAAGGCTTTTTCTATATAGGTGTTTATTCCAGAGAGCCTGATGTATTGGCTTTATGCTTCAGGTACAGCTGTTTCAGCTCTCTTTGATAAAACAGCAGAAGGAAGATGATGGATGCAAGACCTCCCCTGAGGATATAAAGCGATGCTGTTTGGTAGTCACTGTAGAATACAAACAGTACAGCTCCGCTGGTCATTTGATAGCCTGTTAGGATGAGTGATGCAATCATAAGCACGATGCTTCCATATTTCAAATATGCTTTCATATCGGTTCTCCTATCTATCCTGCCAGTGTCGGCGAGTCATTGATTTCTTTATCAAAGGTAAAGGTAATGCCGTCCTTTGATTTGTACCGCCCCTTGACAAGTGCGCCATCCTTCATATAATCGGCGTCTGTTCCCTGCGCGACGATCATATAGGTGGTTCCCTTCTTTTGATAAACATATTCCATATGAACGAATGGCTTGAAGCTACTGCCCAATATCTTTACCTCATGAGCAGGGATTGTCAGAGTGGTATACGTATTTCCATCATCCTCTGTATAGTACACAAGCGGATTTCCCTGTTCATCAGTACCTGCGCTGACATAGGCAGTCCCATCGGAAATAAAGATGATGTCTCTTTTCTCATTCAATGCTTCACCAATCAGCTGCTTCCAGTTTTTTAAATCATCACTTTTGAACGTACTGTAATACTCATGACCAAGTGAACGATCTGTCGCCAGTGTGATATAACAGCTGTTTTCTGTTTTTGACAGATAGAGGTAGTCTCCGCGATATGTTCTTGAAATGATTCTGCTTTTTTTCCATGTCTTTCCCATGTCTTCACTGTATTGCAGGTAGCTTCCGGTTTCGTCATAGCAGACAAAAGCAGTAAAGTCCCTGCTTACGATATATCCGTGTGCCGGTAGCAGTTCATTGTAGGTGCTGTTATTTGTCCCTGCGATATCCTCATAAGGTACCGGAACCTCGGTAAAGCTTTTCCCTGCATCATAGGTGACATACAGCTGATTTTGAGAGAATGCATAGGTTTCCTTCTTATCATCCATCGCGTAATGCGTGGTTGGCGGTTCGCGCAGGGAAGGGTCTGTCTGGATTTGATACTGTACCGGAGACATTTTGTTTTTCATTGTATATCCGATCGATGTTTTCTCAAGCTGTAATACAACCTGCGCTACATGCCAGCCGTTCTCCTGTAAGGTAGCGGTATAGTAGGCTGTGACATAAGGGTTATCGCTTGCAGGCTTGAATTCATAATCGAGCTGTACAAAGCCATCTTCTTTGTTTAAGACCGCGATGGTTTTTACCCTTTTCTCCTTTATACGGAATTCAAAGGGGACAAAAAGGCCTTCATATTGCTTGAAAAAATCATCAAACCATTGCTCAGTGACTTCCTTTAAATCGGTTTTTTCCGTTTGTATGCTGCTGCCGATTATCGCTGTGGGATTGTATTGATTCCAGATACCAAAAAGTACTATAGCCGATACACCGCAGGCGAGAAGCAGACACAGCAGAGCCAGTCCGATTTTTTTCATGTTATGCACTTCCTTTTTTCATAGTATAGCACAGGTTGACAGCTATAGATACATGAAATACGATATGGTAAAATGCCATGATTTCCGGTTTCTTGAAAATCATACACCTTTGATGTATGTCCTTCCTGACAACGCACTCGTCGGTATACAGGCATTTCCGTTATTTATTAAAAGCAGTATGTTTATCATATCAGGCTTTCCCAAACGGACACACCTGCATATAGCTTTCTCATGGATAGTAAGATAAGAACCCCTGCTCGATGTTATCGGCTATGCCGAATTGTTACTGAATCAAGGGGCTAATAAAGGGTACTCCTTTTTTATGGATTACTGCTATGCGATAATTTTGTTTTTTTACCCTTTTTCCAATCTTTTTTCACAGATATATAACATTTAACAAACGAATTTAAAGTGCTGCCATCTCCTGCTTTTATGTATACTGTGTTTTACTTCCTGATAAAATCAGCATGTTTCAAGGCGTTATTTCGTAAACATCTCGTATACAGCTGCAATGAAAAAAACTGTTCTCGTTCATAAAACAGTTTTTTTGTTGTTTCATATGTATTATTTTTTAACTTCAAGCTGATTCTTCAGTTCTTGTAAGGTATCACAGGTAAACAACAGATTGGATACAAGATTGAGCTGTTCCATTGTCAAAGGATAAAGCCATGTTGAGCAGTCTTCATGGTACTTGCTTTCCATTTGTCGATTCAACAGCAATCTCATACCTTCTTTTTGTCCTTTTTCTCGTCCTTGCTCAACACCCTCTTCAAAACTATCCAAAATAGCATTTTTTTCACGCTGTTCCTGTATCTGCGTTGCCATTGCTATCGACCAGAGGTCTTCCGCATCATGAAATTTCCTGTACTTTTCCATAACCTTCTTCACCAGCCTTTCCTCTGTTTTTAGTATACCATCTTCATCATTATTTTTAAACAGGTAGCACAGTTGTTCAAAGTCGTTCAGCTTCTCAAATCCCTTGCGCTTGACGATTGCATTGATTTCCGGCAGATAGATGTAAATTCTCCTCATCAGGCTTCGCTTACTTTCCACTTCACCTTCCTCATTTCTCATCTGATAAGTATCGATCAATTTTCTGGTATGTTCGGCGTAGGAATCAAGAAAGATGATTTGATAAACAGGAAGAAGCTCGTAATACTTTTCTCCGTTATCAA
>ERZ781275.44-NODE-44-length-136992-cov-17.016935_pt1 | contig 136992 bp, 122 predicted proteins | sample MGYA00375853_ERZ781275 | MGnify/ENA primary metagenome ERZ781275 (study PRJEB29790, sample SAMN03653691) | human gut metagenome | host: Homo sapiens | place: USA: Dallas, Texas | collected 2012-07-23 | study: EMG produced TPA metagenomics assembly of the Gut...
ATAGGAATACACACTTGGAATCAGGACCATAGCCATGAAAACCAGGAAGAACAGGTATGCCAGATGAAAGAATCCCATAATCAGCATCAGTATGCCACCTGCTGTCCATACATACCCCGCCAGGCGGTGGGTCCTGTTCCAGTTATCCTCATCAGCCAGGGTCCACGGAAGTTTGATTCCCATGGTATAATTCTGTTTGCATTTGGGCAGGTAATTGCCTGCTGCCACAAACATCAATGCTATGGGGATGCTTATTACGCTTCCCACGTTGATTTCCATACCGATGCCGGACAGGACAATCACTAACTGGACCATCACCGCCAGCAGCACCACAAACCAGCGGGTAATCTGCTTCAGTTCCCTGGAACGGCTGATGTTTTCATGTTTGGGATCAATCCGGTAAATAATATTCACCAGGACTGCCATGAGAAACATAAAGGCCGGTATGCCGAAAGCAGCCATATTGCGGCTGGAGTAACCATCTGCCACATTGTCAAATCCCCAGTGGGTGGGAACCTGAGCCGGCAGGCGGTTATAAAAACAGATGGAAATGATAAAGGGCACAAGGGCCGTAAGCCAGTACATTATATCCCACTTGGAGATCTTCCTGTTATTTTTTTTCATGTTTGTCTTCCTCCATCAATGAATGCATCCAGGAAAGAACTTCCTGAAATACAGTGGTATTAAGCTCATAATAAATATATTTGCCCGATTTCCGGTCCTCTATAAGTCCCGCCTGCCTGAGTATGTTCAGGTGATGGGAAATAGTTGCTCCTGTTGTGTCAAAATGTTCCACAATCTGTCCCGCGGTCATGCTTCCCTGCTTTAACAGGTTAAGTATCTCGCGGCGGGTGGGGTCGGACAGGGCTTTGAATGTGTCACCGAAGGACATGGACAAAATTCCTCCTTTCGCTTTGCCTGTTTTTATGTATTTTTTATTGTGAGGCGGGGCGGCTGTATGGGCGGCTGCAAATCCGGCTTCTGCTCATTTAGATATTTATACGTTTAGACGTTTATCAAAATATCTAAATGTATAGTAACAAATTTTTCAGGATATGTCAAGAGGGAGGAAAGCATAATGCCCGTAGGACATCAGTCCCGGGCATATGTCTTTCCTCCCAAATAATCAGCAGCAGCCCTGCTGTCGTCTTATTTTTCCATTTCAACCGCCAGCTTCAGATTAGCCTTCTCATATTCATTGAACACACCTGTGTCAAAGGAATCTGCGGGGTATTCCCCTGAATACCAGGTAAATGTGCTGAAAAAATCATTCCAGAAATCACTCTTGAAAATATATCCATGGCGGGCATAAATCTCGTTGCGGAATACCGCTGTCAGTTCCGGTCTCCAGCTAATCTGCTCCATTTCCTCCATGGAATAATATCTGGCATCGGAATCAAATACAGGAGTACCATAGTCATCAGGCACTGCCCCTGCAGGGTATATGCCTGTGCCGCCTTCCTCAACCTCCATTTTGTATGCCGATATCACGTAATGCAGGGCTTCTGCCGTAGGGGCTTTTGCATCCTCTTTATAGGCGCCATGGTAATCCCATATGATTTCATTGGATAAAAACTGATATCCTTTGGACACCTGCTTCAGGGTTACAATGCTTTCCAGATTAAACTGGCTGTATCCGTCGGAAAGACACCGTATCCTGTATATCCCGCCATCCTTCTCGCCGCTGGGGCAGAAGAAACTTCTTATGTTGGTATCGCCGTGTTCCGCATAATACCGGTCATAGGGGGCCAGGTAAATCCACCCAATCCCTGTTTTCATCTGTTCCAGCGTCAGTCCGGTTTTCTCTGTGAGAAACCCGTTCATCTGCTCCGTACCCAGCCTCACCAGGTCTGTGTAAAGCTCCGGCTGTCCAACGGTTTTCAGGTACACTTCCCTTTCTTCCTCTGTTAACGGAGACTGTTCCAGGCCGGCTCCGGAATAAAACACTTCATTCAGGTTTATATATTCCGGGCTCCCGTAGTCTGACATAAGAAATCCGTAGTTGTCGATCCGGTTCAGATATTTTTCAAAACCGCGCAGCTCCTCTTCCGTCAACCCCCGCCTTGGTTCATCTTCCCAGGGTTGGTCTGCGTCATGATCCGGGACAGAGGAACTGTCCGGCTCCCTGTTGCCTTCCTGGCTGCCAAAGCTGTCCGGTGCGCTGGTATTATCCTGCATCCCATGATTTTCCGCACCTGCCCCGGTATTATTTATATGACTCCCTGTATCTGCGCGGCATGCCGCCAGACCCAGCATTGCTGACAGGATAACCATGGCCAGCACGCCTTTTAGGCATCTGGTTATGATACGCTGCTTTTTAATCCATTTCATGAAACATTGCCCTCCTTACTGCCTCTGCTCTCATCTTTTTTCCCGACCGACGCTGCCTTATAGGCCCGCTTTGCCTCATACATGGATTCGTCTGCATGTTTTAGCAGGCAGGCTGTATCGGTGCCGTCCTCAGGATAAAAGGCGTATCCGTCCGAAAAACGCACTTGTATGCGTTCTCCGTTATCCAGCTCCGCCGTACATGTTTCCATGGTTTTTCTAAGCCCGGCCTCATATTCCATCAATTGGTTTCGTGAACTGCATTTATATAGGAACAGCGCAAACTCGTCCCCGCTGAGACGGGCTGCAATGCAGTTATTCCAGCCGCAGCCTTTAAGCAGGCCCGCAATGGCTGTCAGATAACGGTCCCCATTTTCATGGCCGTACTTGTCATTGACCTGTTTCAGGTTATCCGCGTCGGCCATGAGCATCATGCCGTGCTCTAACTGATCCGGCTCCCTGAGCAGCTGTTCCATATGGCGGTAAAATGCCCTTCTGTTGTACATGCCTGTCAACAGATCAATGTCCCGCTCACGCTCAATCTGCTTCTTTTCCATAATATCATCTGTCACATCCGCAATCATGCCCAGCACACTGTTCTCCCGCTCAAAGGACTCCAGGCGTATATAGCGCAAATCAGCGCCTTCCAGCCGGTAGATTCTCTCTTCCCGCTCCACCGGACGGCTTCTCAGGGTATCCAGCTTTTGCTCGAATAAGCAGTGGTCTGCCAGAAGCTCCTCTGCTTCCTGGTCCTTAAGCCTGAGTATGCCTGCCAGACGGCTGGTCGCCATGACACGCTTCATATCCCGGTTATATTCATATACGCCTATGGGAACCCTGACCATCTCCAGAATTTTTGATATCTTGTTGGTGGTATCCAAAAGACTCTCTACCATTTTGTTGATTTGGAAGCTCAATTCCCTGAATTCCGGCGTGCTGTCCACCTCTACCCTGGTGTCCAGATTTCCCCTTGTTATTTTTGCCAGCTTGTTGTGTATGGAGGATATTCCTTCCAGTATATAGCGGTCCATGTCTTTGGAGATAAAGGTGATCATCAGCAGGGACAGTCCGATGAGGTATGCTGCCACCATAAGGGTGCTTCTGTTTACCTCCCGGTACAGTGAGGCGCTGGTAGTGGACATACCCAGTATAACGGAATTGCTCTTTCCAAAGACACAGTAGCTGTCCTTCTGGTTTAACACTGCCCTGACTCCCCGGCTGGTGACGGACATCTGGTCCGGGCGAAGGCCTATATCCTGTATTTGTTTTCCCACCAGTGTTTCATCTGTGGAGCCCAGTATGGTTTCGCTCTCAGGATCTATGGCGTATACGGTGGAATCCTTTTCTGATGTAACCAGGGAGAATATGTAGGACAGCTCAGTCAGCTTCATGGAATCCAAAACCGTTGTCGGCTCTAAGCCTACCTGTATAATGCCCTTTCGGTCTTCACGCCAGACCGCCGCATACTGCATCAGCTTTCCCTCTGCTGTGTTAGGGGTTATGTCCTGGCACATCTGGAGATCATAGTTCTCTAACATTGGCAGGAAAAACTGCATTTGCTGCCCGGAGTTAAAGTTAAGGCCAAAATATTTGGGCTCGGATCCAGCGTATAGATTGCCTTTTGTGTCAAATAAGTGGAACTCGTCTACCTGCAGCAGGCGGGCTATCTTTTCCATTTCCTGCTGGTCTCCCGTAACCTGGGGACGGTCCTGCAGGATGTAGGCGATTGCTTTTGCCCGGATAAAACATTGCTCTTTCAGATTTTCTCTTTCTTTTTCTGCCTCTTTTTCGTTTTGGTCCAGTATCTGGCCTACCTGCCAGAACATTTCCCGGGCGCTGGTATACATTTCGTTTTGGGCATTATGGATTTCTATGTAATAGTTGATGAGGAGGGTGGTCAGCATGGCTGTCAGGATTACGATGCATAGCCGCTTGCGGATAATCTGCTTCATTTGGGGGCGCCCTCCTTTTCTTTGGATGGTTGGGATTTGGGGGTGGTGGATGAGGGGGTGGGTAGGTGATGGGGTGGGTGGGTGATAGTGCTCTGAGTTATAGGATAGCATATTTTGGGTGGGGGGACAAGAGGGGACGGGGGTTGGGTTGGGTGATAATTATTTTATGGGGGTGGAGAATGGGGTGGAACGGGGTGGGCTGCCTGGCCGGGGGCCAGGGACGCTTGGGGGCGGTATTAGGTATGGGAGGGAGCGGATCCGCCGGGCGGCAGCCCTGGAAACGCCTCGGCGTTCCCAGGGCTGTGGGGCGTTCGCCCCATAAAAAGCCGGATAAAAAACCAGGGGGGAAGAGATAATGCATTCTTCCCCCCTGGTTTTTTGTCCGGCTTTTTACCCGGCTCATTGCTATAGCATTTTTTGCATCTCGTCTGCTACAAACTGTACTTTGGTTCCTACTATTACCTGTACAGATGTCTTGCTGGGCCTCATGACTCCGGCTACGCCTGCGGATTTTATCTTTTTCTCGTCTACTAATGTGTAGTCTTTTATCTCTAATCTCAGCCTTGTAATGCAGTTGTCTAATGTTACTACATTTCCTTTGCCGCCTAATCCTTCTAATATAATGGCTGCTACCTTGGTGAAATCGTCGTTTGCTAATACAGCTGTCATTTCTGCGTCTAAATCTTCTTTCTCACGTCCTGGTGTTGGAAGGTCGAATTTGGTGATGACGGCGCGGAATACTACGTAATAGATAACTGCGAATACAACACCCTGTACTAACAGCATAAACGGCTGGTTGGCCATTGGAAGCCTGCAGCTGAAGATGAAGTCCGTTACACCTGCGCTGAAGCAGAAGCCTGCGGTCCAGTGGAATGCGGCTGCTACTGCTACGGAAATACCGGTCAGGACGGCGTGTACAAGGTACAGTCCGGGAGCCAGGAACATGAAGGAGAATTCCAGAGGCTCGGTAACGCCTGATACGAAGGATGCTACTGCTCCTGCAATCAGGATACCTGCCGCATACTGCTTCTTCTCCGGCTTTGCTGTCTGATACATTGCAAATGCAGCTGCCGGAAGGCCGAACATCATTACAGGGAAGAAACCTGCCTGGTACATACCGGTAACTCCCTTGATTCCGCCTTCTGCGAAGCCCCAGAATTTGTTGATATCGGCAATTCCTGCAATGTCAAACCAGAATACTGCATTCAGTGCATGATGCAGTCCGGTCGGAATCAGAAGACGGTTTGCAAATGCATAGAGACCTGCGCCTACAGGACCAAGTCCCATGATATGCTCGCCAACCCATACAAGGGCGTTGAACAGCATCGGCCATACAAAGTACAGGATGGCGGACTCTGCAACCATTACGAAGGATGTAACGATGGGCACACAGCGCTTTCCTGAGAAGAAAGCAAGCGCGGTGGGCAGCTGCGCGCTGCTGAACTTGTTGTAACAAACGGACGCTGTGATACCGGAAATGATACCGATAAACGCGTTGTCAATCTTGGAGAAGGCCAGAGGAGCTTCTTCTGCGCCCATCATAGTGGCAACAACTCCGCTGTTAAGTACTGTGGTGACAGTCAGGAATGCAACCAGACCTGCAAGACCTGCCGCACCGTGCTGGTCCTTTGATAAACCGATTGCCACACCGACTGCAAACAGCATGGGCAGCTTGTCGATTACGGCACTGCCAATCTTCACCAGCGCAAAACCAATGATCTGGATGATACCGGTTACGTCACCGCCCTGCATGGTGGCAGGACACATGGCATAGCCAATACCCATCATAATAGCTGCAACCGGCAGAACGGCAACAGGAAGCATGATGGCCTTACCTAGTTTCTGCAAATACTTCATCATAACATAAATCCCCTTTCTTTTTTAGAGCCTCCTTCTACACTTTTCCCGTAGGAGTACTCTGAATTACATTTTGATAAATACTCTATTCAAACCTGTTTCCAGGCTTAAATCACTGTTACGGTTTCCAGGACAGCTTCCACTTCTTTCATGGCCGCCTCCTCATCGGGTCCGTCGATGCGGAAGATGACCTCATCACCTGCCGTGGTGTTCATGGCCATGATGCTCATGACATCCTTTCCGTCCGCCCTGCGGTCCCCGCAGATAATTTCCACGGAGGAGCTTACATGAAGCATCCTGACCATAAGCATGGCGGCCGGCCTTGCGTGAAGCCCCATTTCGTCTTTTAAGATAAAGCTCCGCTCTATCAACTCATCCCCACCTTTATTCCTTACAGTTTGATGATGGCTGTCTCTCCGGCCTTTACTTCCATTCCGTTCACACATTCCATCTTCGGGAACTGGGGCGTGTTGCAGATAATAACCGGCGTAGTCACATCATAACCAGCTTCCTTAATCTTATCTATGTCAAAGTCTAAAAGGAGGTCGCCCTGCTTTACCTTATCCCCTGCTGCCACATGAGCATCAAAGTACTGCCCCTTAAGCTGTACCGTGTCCAGTCCGATGTGGATAATCAGCTCCGCTCCGTTGTCTGTCTGCATGCTGATGGCATGCTTTGTGTCAAATACCATGGTCACCAGTCCGTCTGCCGGCGCAACCACCCTGCCGTCCGACGGTATAACTGCTGTTCCCTTTCCCAGAATCTCCTGGCTGAAGGTGGGGTCGCTTACCTGGCTCATGGGAATGGCTGTTCCATTGACCGGCGCTGCGATTATCTTCTCTTCCTTTTCTTCTCCCCCGAATAACTTCTTAAGTGATCCAAACATCCTTGCTGCTCTCCTTTCACGTCCCACAAGGGACCTGTCAAAATAATTATTTAGTCCTGATACGTTTAATGTGCAGGGCCAGGTAAGCCACTTCTTCCTCTGTTACCTGGTGCCTGTACTGCAGCTTGATGAGCGCCTGTATTTTCTGGCTGCAGGCATATTCCTCCGGATACAGACGGTCAATGACCTCCTGGAACTCCAGGTTATCCAGATTCATATGCTCCCCTGTAAATACCCGCTGGGCCAGAAAGCGCAGATGAGTGATGAACCTCTCATAGCTGAGGGACTGCTCATCCAGCTCTATACTAAAATACTCCCTGACCACCTCCAATACCTGCTGTATCAGATTGGTGATCTTAATTGTATCACCCATAGGTGCATCATACTCCGCATTAACGATGTGAAGGGCAATGGAAGCTGCCTCGTCCACCGGGAGCTTTACTCCCAGATCCCTTTCAATCATGGCAATGGCATATTCGCCAATGAGATATTCCGCGTGGTAAAAGCTGCGTACCTCCCTGATTAAGGGATTGGAAAACATCATCTTCTGTTTGTACCGCTCCAGTGCAAAGTTTATATGATCCGTAAGGGTGATATACACATTTGGGTTAATAGGCCGGTTAAGAACCTCTTTGGCATAACCGATGATTTCTGCCGATATCTGTACATGCTCCATGGGAAGGTTCTCCAGCAGTTCCTTGAACTTATCCATGGTGTTCTGACTCTCCAGGCGGAATATCTTCTCCACCTTTTCCTCGTCAATGGTACTGCCTTCCTTTGCTTTGAAGCCAACGCCTCTTCCCATGACGATGATCTCCCTGCCCTCTTCATCGCAGGTGCTCACTACATTATTATTGATTATTTTCGCTATTTTCATAATTGCTCCTGATGAAAACAAAAAAACCAACTTTGTTAAAGAGACCCATGTGCGCATACGCACGGGTACACATCATCCCCTTAACAAACTTGGTTTTGCCTGCCGAACAGTAACAATCCTTATTAATTATTTAATTATAACTTCCAAAGATTTACTTCACTAACAGCATCATAGCAAATCTTAAGATAAAAGTCAACAATATTTTATATAATTTTTATATTTGCCCCCACTCCTGTTGTCAGAATTCCCAACACAGCCCTTGTCATGACTTGACATACATGTAAATAATACCTGTAACAGCCAGATAAAACCAGGTGGCAGGATTGGAAAACCAGGTGGTGAAAAATGACAGCATCATGTACATGGCAATCTGGGCATAGATCACATGGCCTGCCGGACAAGACATCTTCCGCCTGCGCCTTACCAGAAAGTAACATGCAGCTCCCAGAAGTGCGCCCAAAAGCACCATTCCGAAAATGCCGAAATCATAGTAGGCATCATAGAACAGGGTAAGGGTGGTCAGCTCCTTCTTTGTCACAAAGAGAGGAAAGCTCACCAGGACCGGGAACAGGAATTTAAGCCCCGTAAGAGCCCACACCGGAAACAGCATGCGAAGCCCAAAGCTGTGGGATTCCAGCTGCTCCACCAGACAGTTAAAATTATCATAGTTATTGGCAATATACATATAGGGCTGTGTGATGAATATCGGCATATGGCTGTTCTTCATCTCAAAAATGCCGTTCAGGTATTCCACGCTGTGGCTGCGCATAACAGTTAAGAGCAGATAGGCCGGAATCATACAGGCCATCAGCACGCCCACATAGACCAGGCTGAAGGTGCCGCTCATGGAAATATAGGTAAATGCGGCCATGCCCACGGCCAGAATCAGCTGGAACCTGGACACGCAAAGCACCGGCACGGCCAGGGACAGCACCACCATAAGCAGTCCCAGCCAGAATCCCTGATCTCTGGTCAGTCCTCTTCCCCTGCGGGATATCATAAGACTGTACACCACGAACAGACTGGGCACCAGCACGCAGGAAACCGTAAAATAATGGACACCGCTGACATGGAAATAGGAATAGGCATGGGGCACACCGTATGAGAACAGCGGCACAAAGCCCAGCTTCCACGCCTCAAAGAAAAAAGCGAGGAAGGATATGACCACCAGCGCTGCCATGGAATGGAGCAGCCGCTTTGCCTGCAGCGGAGATTCAGCCGAGGCGTAAAAACGGTATACGGACTGCATGTCCGCCGCGCTCCAGCCGTCATATATCCTGTGCAGCACCTCAAATACAATCCAGAAGGTGAGCACGGCCAGTCCCAGGCAGACCCATGTCCGGAGGTCCCAATCCGTCTGAAGGCGGCTGAGCTTAAAGCAGGATATTCCCTGCCCGCCCACAAAAAAGAGGCAGAAAAGCCCCCGCAGGTGAATCAGGTTGCCCGTCTCCCTGTAATCCTTTATATACAGCCACAAGGCTGCTGTAATTAAAACCAGCCCAGACAGCATATAAAAATGCTGCCGGGCCAATATGAAGCTTATGATATAACAAACCAGATAAACTGCCATTAATCTGTAACCTTCTCCACAAAATCTCTCATGTATTGTTCTGTTTCCGCTGCGGTGGCAAAGCTCATGGCCTTGTCAGCCACTGCCTGAAGCTCCTCCACACTGTACTGGGTAACCATCTTCCTGGCTTTCAGAATGGCGGATGCGCTCATGCTGAATTCATTGAGTCCAAATGCCAGAAGCAGCGGTATCATCATCGGGTCGCTTGCAGCCTCGCCGCACATGCCTACCATAATGCCCGCCTCACGGCCGCAGGCAATGATATGCTTAATACTTCTGAGCACAGCCGGATTAAAGGTGGAATAAAGATAGGATACCTTTTTATTGCCCCTGTCAACAGACATGGTATACTGGGTCAAATCATTGGTTCCGATGCTGAAGAAGTCCGCTTCCTTTGCAAAAATATCTGCAATCAGGGAAGCTGCCGCTGTCTCCACCATAATGCCCACCTGGATGTCCTTGTTGTATGCAATGCCCTTTTCATCCAGCTCTTTCTTGATTTCCTCCACCAGTGCCTTTGCCTGACGGTACTCTTCAATGCATGTTACTAACGGAACCATAATACGGATGTTGCCGAATGCGCTTGCCCTTAAAAGCGCCCTCAGCTGCGGCTTGTACACATCCTCCCTGCGGTCCAGGCAGAAACGGATTGCCCGGTAGCCCAGAAACGGATTCTCGTCCTTCTCCAGGCCCATGTACGGAATCTCCTTGTCGCCTCCGATATCCAGGGTGCGGATGATAACCGGCTTTCCGTTCATGGCGGCAGCCACCTTCTTATATGCCTCGAACTGCTCTTCCTCTGTAGGCATGGCGTTCCTGTCCATAAACAAAAATTCGGTGCGGAACAGTCCGATGCCCTCTCCGTCATACTGGAGCACCTTATCCACGTCCTCGGGCTTTCCAATGTTAGCCACGATTTCCACCTGCACGCCGTCCTTTGTGACAGAAGGCTTGCCGATATACTGCTCCAGCTCCTTCTTTTCCGCCAGAAACTGCTTTCTCTTCTCCTCGTAATCAGCCGTCACAGCCTGGTCCGGGTTCACATACACTTCGCCGGTGCTGCCGTCCAGCACCACCTGGTCCCCGTCCCTGACGCCGTCCATAAAGCCGGTGACAGCCACCACAGCCGGAATCTCCAGTGCTCTTGCCAGGATTGCGCTGTGGGAGGTCTTGCCGCCCAGCTCCGTGACAATACCGGTTACATTGGCGGGATTGATTCCCGCTGTCATGGACGGGGTCAGATCCTTTGCCACTATGATACTGCCTTCTGGCAGGGAGGAAATGTCCACAGACTGGATTCCCATAAGCATCTGCTGCATACGGGTCTTGATGTCGCGCATGTCCGTGGCTCTCTGCTGCATCAGTTCGTCTCCCATGGAGGCAAACATATCCGCATACATATTGCACACATTCTCAATGGCGTATTCACTGTTTACGCCGTCATTCCTGACGGAGTTCTCTATCTCCCCTGTCAGCATGGGGTCTGCCAGAAGCATCATATGTCCCTGCATGATTTCCGCTTCCTTCTCTCCCACCCTGGTTGCCAGGTCCTCTGCCAGTTTCTCTGTGGCCTTGATGGTCTCGTCCAGCGCTCCCTTAAAACGCTGCACCTCCTCTTCCACATTGTTTACCGCCTGCCTGGTAATAACCAGCTGTGCTTCCTCCACAATCACTGCTTTTCCAATTCCAATTCCTGCAGAAGCGCTTGTTCCCTTGTACATCTTCTTGTACCTCCTTATTAAAAATTCATTTATACTCACAACCTTTGGTTGCCGTCAATCTACTCGCCTAACCCGGCCTCCACGATACCAACCATGGCTTCCAGTGCTTCCATCTCATCTGGCCCCTCACAGACGAATTCAATCTCGTCTCCAGATTTCACGCAAGCCCCAAGGACGCTTAATACACTCTTGGCATTGGCCGTGGTGGTGCGCACCTTGAAGGATATTTTTGATTTATAACGCAGTGCCTCCTTGCAGAGGACTCCCGCCGGACGCAGATGCAGGCCGGACGGATTCTTGATTACAGTTGTTTTACTTACCATGATACCTCTCTCCTTGCTTTTTGTTACTGACCGGGCTCTGCCTTGGACGTGCCGGCAGGACCTTCTGATGTCTCACTTTCTGTCCCTTCCTGGCTCTCATTTGTGCTGGCCGCAGTACTGTCAGCCGACGGCCCTTTTTCTGTCACCGTCACCTGGATACGGTCGTAGCTCACCAGTTCATAGGCATCACCCAGCTGGAACGTAATCTCCCCGCTGTTCTCTCCCGGAACCATATCCTCCACATCCATCTCAGCGCCCAGAGCGGCAGCCGAAAGCTGGTCCAAATCTTCCTTCAGGCCTCTTATGACCACATTCACGGAATCCCTGTCATACTGGTATTCATAATCGCTGTGGTATCCCACCCGCTTAATCTGGCTTGTCTTAAGCTCAAATGTCCTGCTCTCCAAAGCCTCCACCTTGATGACAACCTTCACCTCTTTGGATGACTCGTCCGAAAGGTACACTCCCTCCGGCAGATACTGGCTGATATCCAGGGTAACTTCCTTATCCCCTGTGGCTCCGTCCATATTCAGCTCAGAGCTTGGGATGGTAATGGAATTAATATTGGCCAAATCGGACTTCAGACCATTGACAGCCACAGAAGGACGGCTGCTCTCAATCCCCGTATACCGGTATCCGTCCGCCACCCTGCCCTCCGGCTCAAAGTTCAGCACCAGGCTCTTGCGCTTGAGAATCGGCATAGTATAATCCACACTGGAGCGGCTGAATGTGATGCGCTCGTCTGTGGGTATTTCATTTTCATTGGCGTCAAAGCACACCACAGGAGCGCTGTCTGACAGGTTGGAGTCAGCGCCGTCCACATTGATCACAATTCCCACCGCGCTGATCTGCCCCACCACGGACATGGGACCGCTGACATTTATATAATTCGGTGAAACAGAAGGTGTTCCTTTATCGTATCCTTCGGCAGCTTCCCCTATGACCTTGGCCCTGATCTCAAAGGACTTGCGCTGCAGATCCTCTGTCTTGACGCGGATGACTCCCGGCTTTGCCACCGGAGTGTCCAAAAGACGTCTGTTGTTCTTAACCTCTATCTTCACCGGCACTGCACCCGTAGGTTCATATATATCGGCCAAATCTATATAGGCCCTGAAATCCGAGGCGCTGATGCCTGCCTTATCCAGTGTCCTTACACGGTAGCTGACGGTAACAGTATCCTTATCCGTCAGCAGCTCATATGTCTTGCCGTTGGATGTCAGAATTCCTTCGTTGACAATATCTAACGGCACCTCCTTTGAATCTGAGTCCTCCGGGTTATTGATATTCACCACTGCCAGCCAAACAAAAAATGCCAGGAAGACAGAAAGTACTTTAAGCCCAATATTGTTAGACAGCTTTTTTTCCATTCTTCAGCCTTCCCTTCCATATTTTCAATCGGTTCAACGAAACAGTCTCCTCTTTCACATTGGAAAGTACCTTTTTGAGGCTTTCTGCATCTGGTATCCTGGACAGCACTCCTCCTTCTGCTACCGATACCCTTCCGGTTTCCTCCGACACCACGATGGTAATACTGTCCGTGGATTCACTTACACCCACAGCCGCCCTGTGGCGCGTGCCCAGGTCCTTGCTGATGCTCATGTTATCAGTCAGCGGCAGATAACAGGTGGCCGCTGTAATGCGGTTGCCCCTGATAACCACTGCCCCGTCGTGAAGAGGTGTGTTGTGTTCAAAAATATTAATCAGCAGCTGGCTGGTGACCAGGCCGTTGATTTCGATTCCCGTCCTCTCTATCTCCTTAAGGGAAGAACCACGCTCAATCACCATCAGGGCGCCTGTCTTTACCTTGGCCATCTCAAAGGTGGCCCGTACCAGCTCGTTGATGGTCTTGTCGTTAAAGCCCTGGTTATCCTTGCCCTCGTCAAAGGAAAAGAGATAGGACATGTAATTGCGGCTTCCCAGCTGCTCCAGAGCTTTTCGAAGCTCAGGCTGGAATATAACCAAAAGGGCCGTCACCGCAATGGTCGTGGTATTCTCCAGAATCCACAATATGGTGGTCAGATGAAGCACGGCGGCAAACAGCACAAACACCAGGATAACCAGAAGTCCTTTTAACAGGTTCCAGGCCCTGGTGTTCTTAATCCACACCAGAAGTTCATAGACCAGAAAGGAAATAATCACGATTTCCAGAATATTCCCCACTGATATCCTTGGCAGCAGCGACAGCCAGGATGTCACTTTTACCAGTATTTCCGCCATACTCTCACCTCCTTACGTTCACTTTTTTTCATTAATAAGAATTTCTCTCCCTTGTGCCGCGTTTATGGGTACTGATTTTCTGTACCTTCACATCCGGGGTGCTCACGGTCATCTTGGGCACCGCCTTCACATAATAATAATAATCATCGTCCTCGAACTGCACATATTCGGTCCGGGTATAATCCACAGACAGGACAAAAAAATTGAACACAGCCGCTATGGCTGCCGATAAAACAAGTCCCAGAATCATCTGTCCCACGGGAACAGATACACCAAACACAAAATCTCCCACAAATATAGCCAGAAGCTCCGCCACGGCTCCTGCCACAATGGCAACCACCCATGCGTAATCCATGGACAGCCTGCGTATGAGATACACCACGATGATACCCACCGCGCAGGTGGCAATCATGACCATCATGGTCTGGTTAAAGAGCACGGATTTAAGAATCTGGCTGTATTTCTGTACAATATCCACAGAGCCGTCGCTGGCAGCCAGGATGCCCGCATTCTGCTTCACATATATGAGCAGGTAATACAGGAACACGCCGCATCCGACGGGAATCACGGATGCCAGGCTTCCTCCCAGTCCAACCAGCAAAGGAACCACATAGGGGATCTTAAACAGGAAGGCAAGAGGTGTCAGAACCATCAGATAACTGTCCCCGGGCTTGAATCCGTAGTAGAGAATGGCAATGGTCAGTATGAGCACAATGGCAATCAGGGCCATCTCCAGTGAAACCGCATATACATGGGCAATCATCAGGCAGCCCGCCAGGAACACGATGGCGCCGTAAGGCAGGAACGCGCTGACCAGACAGACCGGAAGAATAACCAGGGGACTTTTAAGTTTTGCCATATACCCGATATTCGTATTAAGGCTTACCATGGTGCAGAGCGCAAACAGGAAGCGCACCACCGGCTGTATTCCGTAACTGTAGCGGTTGTAAAATCGTTTCAGATGTTCTTTCCATAGCAGAAGACTTGTCATCGAACCCTTCCTCCTCTGTTGTCCTTGGTCCTGTCGGTCCTGTCTTTGTTGTCGTACTTCTTGACCAGGTGTCTCAGTCTGGAGGCATACATGGTCTGGGAACGGGACGCGTAGTCGTACCTTCTGGAATATACTATCCAGGTCACAAACAGGTAAAATACCAGTCCCCCCACATAAAGGATGCCCCAGTTCCTGCCGCACTCAAGCAGTTCTTCTATGCTCATGCCGCCCAACAGCACGTCCAGTTTGTAGAGGACCCACAAAAGCAGCATCAGCAGGTAGCAGAAGGTATAACCGAAAAAGGAGCGGAACATCTGTCCGCCGACATAATCTTTTTTAAAATAACGGTTAATGGGAAATATCTTCCTGCCCTCATTCTTTTCAAATATGGCCAGCCCAGTCATATATCTGACCTTTTCTTCGTTCAGCATACAGGTACCTCTTAGGCTTTTTCATAACATATCAATTTAGTATACCACAACTTTTTCAGATTTGCGACACTATAAATCAATTTTTATGATTTTGTAAGGAACTGGAATTTGCCTTAAGAAACCGCCCTATTTTCCCACCAGCACCACCACGGTTCTGGGACGAATCCTGAATCCGTCTGCCCCCAGGGGACCCGGACAAGGCGTATCCTCCCAGGTGTCTGCCGCCAGCTCCCATTCCATTCCGTCCGGAAGTACAGGCAGCTCCACATCAAGCTCCTCCCAATATGCATTGGACGCAATGTACACGGTCTGAGGGCCTTTTCCCTCCTCCCGGCCCGCAAACATGACGCCCACATATCGCTCGTACTCCGCAAAGGAGCTGCACCAGGGCTTTACTCCGTGAAAGCTCACATCCGGGAAACCGCAGGCCCCGCCGCTCACATTGGCGCGCACCAGGCGGTGGGTCTTGCGAAACCGTATCATATATTGGAAGAAACGAAATATATCCTTATACTTCCCCAGCCGTCCCCAGTCCAGCCATGAAATCTCATTGTCCTGGCAATAGGCATTATTATTGCCGAACTGGGTGTTGCAGAACTCATCTCCCGCCAGAAACATAGGGATTCCCCTGCTGCACATAAGGAGGGCGCAGGCGTTTCGCACCATGCGCCGCCTCAGGGCTTCCACCCCGGGATCGTCTGTTTCCCCCTCTGTGCCGCAGTTCCAGCTGTTGTTGTCATTGGCGCCGTCCGTGTTGTTCCATCCGTTTGATTCGTTGTGCTTTACATTGTAGGAAAACAGGTCGTAAAGGGTAAAACCGTCATGACAGGTAATGAAATTCACGGATGCGTTCTTCCTGTCATGGTCCGCATATATATCCCTGGAGCCGGCGATTCGCAGGGCAGCCGCCTGCGCCATGCCCTGGTCCCCCTTGATATGGCGGCGCATATCGTCCCTGTACCTGCCGTTCCACTCTGCCCAGCGGTTCCAGGACGGGAAGGTCCCCACCTGATAAAGACCGTCCGCATCCCACGCCTCGGCTATGAGCTTGACATCGCCCAGAATGGGGTCAAAGGCAAGACTCTGAAGCAGGGGCGGCTTGCTCATGGGCGTGCCGTCCTCGTTCCGCCCCATGATGGAGGCCAGATCAAAGCGGAACCCGTCAATCCGGTACGCCGTAACCCAATAGCGCAGGCAGTTGAGAATCATCTGCTGGACAATGGGATGATTGCAGTTTAATGTATTGCCGCAGCCGCTGAAATTGTAGTAGTATCCCTCAGGAGTCAGCAGATAATATATATTATTGTCAAATCCTTTAAATGAAAAGAAGGGCCCGTTTTCATTCCCTTCCGCCGTATGGTTGAATACCACATCCAGATAGACCTCTATCCCGTGCTGGTTGAACACCCGTATCAGGTTTTTAAGTTCATAGCCCTCCCGGTTGTACTCTGTACCGGCCGCGTAACTGGTATTGGGCGAAAAAAAGCTTACGGTGTTGTATCCCCAGTAATTATAAAGCTTACGGCCGTCCACCTCCCGGTAATCCTGCATCTCGTCGAATTCAAATATGGGCATCAGCTCCACCACGTTCACACCCAGCTCCAGCAGATAAGGAAGCTTTTCCACCAATCCCTCAAAGGTTCCCGGATGAAGTACGGCTGAGGATCCGTGCATGGTAAATCCCCTTACATGAAGTTCATAAATGATTAAATCCTCCATGGGGGTCAGGGGCTGGGCCATATCCGCCCAGTCAAAGTCATCCCTGACCACCCTGGCCTTATAGTGCTGGCATCCCGGCAGCGGTTCCCCCCACCGGCTCTGTCCGGTAACCGCCTTGGCATAGGGGTCCAGCAGATACCTGGTCTTATCAAATATAAGCCCTTTTTCCGGTTCATATGGGCCGTCCACCCGGTACGCATACTCAAATTCACCGATATCCAGCCGGAACACAATCATGGAGTACACATTGCCAATGCGGTAATGCTTTGGAAAGGGCAGGACCGCATAAGGCTCCTCCTCTGTCCGCCGAAACAGCAAAAGCTCAATATCTGTGGCTCCATGGGAATACACTGTAAAGTTGACTCCCCCGGGTATGGCGGTGGCTCCGTTGATCTCATAGAATCCCGGCCTGACCGCGTATCCTCCCACGTAATCCATGGGTACCAGGTGAATGGTGCCGGGCAGGGCCAGATGGTCGATACAGTTTGTTTTTTGATCCCATGTTATGCCGTCTGCGGGGCCGGCAGCTTTCTTTCCCTTATCCTCCATACATTCCTCCTATATGCGCCCTTGTGAGGCTGTTTCAGGCATTGTATTAACAATATACAACATCCCAGGGCATATTACAAGACTTGGAAAAAGCCGCCGGACCCAAACTGGTCCGGCGGCTTTTTCCTTCTGTCTGTTTTCACACTGACAGCTCATCTTATTTTATTTCTGATATCTCTCCCACTTTATCTTTTCCATGGGCAGCTCATCCAATTGATGGGCAGGCGCCTCTGCATCCGGCATTCCAAGGGTAAGGATGGCTTCCAGCTTATAATTTTCAGGAAAACCCAGGCGTTCCCTTACAAATTCCTCCGTGGTTTTCTCATCCGCGTTCCTGAGTCTGCCCTGGACCCAGCAGCTGCCGATCCCCAGGCTGGATGCCATCAGATGCATGTTTGCCATGGCAACGGAACAATCCTCAATCCACACGTCCTGCTCGGTTTCGTCGCCTATGACAACGATAGCGCACTGTGCTTCCTTCAGCATTTTCACGCCTCCTGCCCTGCATCCGGAGAGATCATCCAAGGTCTTTCTCTGGCGCACCACGATAAACTCCCACGGGCGTTTTGCCTTTCCCGACGCCGACAAAAGGCCGGCCTGAAGCACTTTCGTAAGACTTTCCTCCGGAATCTCCTCACCGCTGTAGTTCCTGATGCTGCGCCTTCTTCTCATAATCTCTAATAAATCCATGGTCTTCTTCCTTTCTGCTGCTGCATCCATATGATGCCGGCTTACAGTTTCAGATACGCTTCCAGCACATCCTTCATATCGCAGGTCATACCGTAATCCGCGATATTAAAGATCGGCGCGCTTTCATCCTGGTTGATTGCCACAAAGAGCTTGGTATCCTTAATGCCCTCCGTGTGCTGGATGGCGCCGGATACCCCCAGGGAAATGCATACCTTTGGCCGTATCGTAAACCCGGTCTGTCCAATCTGATGCTCAAAGGGTATAAATCCGGTGTCTGCCAGAGGTCTGGTGCCTCCGATTGCTGCTTCCAGCTTTTCAGCAAAGGCTTTTAAGAGTGTAAAGTTTTCCTCGCTCTCAGCGCCGCGTCCGCCCACTACCACCACCTCTGCCGCAAGGATACTGTCCGTATCATTCATTGCAGGGGCGCTTGACATCACCTGAATCCCTGATTCAGGAAGGGTGATATCTTTGTAATATGTGACATCTGCCCTTCTGCCCTCCTGGGCCTCACAGGGGGTGTACACACCCGGCCTTACCGTCATCATCTGGGGATAAACCCCTTCCTTTGTCACGATGGTGACAAATACGTTTTCCCCAAAAGAAGGTTTGTTCTGCTTGATGAAAAAGGTCCCATCCTCCCTGGTATCCACGGCTAATTCCGTACAGTCCGCAGTCATTCCGCAGCCAAGGCGGGCAGCCACTCTGGAAAAAACGGAGCGGCCCGTGGGGGTAGCCGGAATCAGAACACTGGACGGGTCTATGCGCTTCAGCATTTCCGCCATTGCCTGGCTTACCGCATCGTCCTGGAACAGGCAGTTCCTGTCTGTCTCAACGGCATATATCTCGTCAAACCCAAGCTGTTCCAGCTGGGCCACCAAAGCCTTGCAGTCCTCAGCCAGGACAGCGGCCTGTATCTTTTCACCGGTGGTCTCTTTGATACAATGAGCTGCGCGGACCAGTTCTGCCACAACGGGTTCTAAGTTCCCATTATAATTTTCTGCAAAAACACAAATTCCGTTCGCCATCTATTCCTTTCCTTTCTCAATCTCAATCAGTTCCTTGAGCTTGGCTGCCAGTTCCTCCGGAGTACCTGAAAGCATCTGGGCTCTCCTGGTACTCTCAGGCTGAAATGAATCCGTCACCATTGTGGGAGATCCCGGAAGTCCAATCTCGTCCGCCGCCATCTTAAGGTCTGCATTGGTATATACCTCCAGGGGCTTGTTCTTGGCAGCTCTCTTGGAACGCAGGGTCGCCAGACGCGGTTCATTGCTTCCGAAGCACACGCTCACCAGCGCGGGCAGGGCCGCCTTAATCTTCCACTCCATACCCTGGTACTTTTTCACAGCCGTAATACAGTCCTTGTCATCCTCATCATATGAGAGTCCCTGTATTTCAGCCACATGGGGGATGCCCATGTATTCCGCCACCATAGCTCCCACCTGTCCGGTGGCGCCGTCAGCAGACAATGCGCCGCTTAAAATCAGGTCGAATTTCCCGTATTTCTCAATGCTTCTTGCCAGCACCTTGGCTGTGGCAATGGTATCTCCTCCGGCAAGGCACCGGTCTGTGATGAGACAGCTCTCATCACAGCCCAGGGCCATAGCGTCCCTTAATGCTTTCTCCGCGTCAGTGGGGCCCATGGTGAACACGGCCACCTTACCGCCGGTCTGCTCCTTTAAGACCATGGCGGCCTCTATGGCGTTCAGGTCCGCAGGATTGATCATGCCTTCTGAACTGGAACGGATCAGGGCATGGGTTTCTGGGTCAACGGAAACATCGTTGGAAACAGGAACCTGTTTTATAAGAACCGCTATATCCATATTTTCTCCTCTCCGCCGCTTTCTTATTTTAACAGACGCTCAAACGCCCAGTCTTCCAATAAAGGTGTCTTTTCTCCGCGCATAATGAATTTTGCAAGGTCTCTGCTGGCGGCAGGTGCCTCGATAACGCCGTTCCCGCCGTAACCGGTTGCCAGGATATAGCCCTCCACCGGTGTCTCTCCCAGAATCGGAAGGAAATCCTTTGGCTCCGCACGGTATGAAAGCCAGGATGATACCAGTCCGCTGTCCACGATTCCCGGTACCCTGCACTCTAACTGATCTAACAGGAAGTCAATGAAGTAATCATCGGTTCCGCCTGTGGCCGGAAGTTTGTCCGGATCCCACTGGCCTGCGTGCATAGGATTGCTTAAATCCATGGAAAGGTGGGACTTGCAGATAAAGATGTTGTCTCCTGCGCGCAGGGCGTAGAAGGCCGGGTATTTAAGCACCGGGAAGGTATAGCCTAATTTCTTGCCTGGAGGGCATAAGAAGAAGGCTTCTGCCTTTGTATGCCAGATCGGCACGTCCATGCCTACCATCTCGCCGGTAAATTTGCTCCATGGGCCGGTACAGTCCACAACATAGTCAAATTCATAATCCTGACCGTCGTCTGTCTTAAGGCCTTTTATTTTATTGCCCTCTTTCAGAACTTCCGTCACCTTTACGCCGGTCTTGATAACTCCGCCGTTTTTCTGCATCTTCTTTGCGTAGGTGTTGGAGATCATGGTTCCGTCAAAGTATCCGTCATCCTGTGTGTAGCCTGCGCCCAGGATATTGTCTGTGGAGATGTCAGGAAGGATTTCCTTGATTCTGTCCTTGTCCGTTATGTACTCGCCTGTATAGCCGGCTGCCTTTGCCAGGGCGATGCCTGTCTTAATGGTAGCCTCTACCTTCTCATCTGTTGCGACCACCAGAGTACCTGTTTTATCAAATCCGGCGGAACCCTTTTCCTCTGCTTCCATCTTTAAATATGACTCAAAGCCATACAGCCTTACGTCCCAGTATCTGTTTCTTAAGGAATCGTCAAAGAGACATACGGTTCCAGCGGACTTTGCTGTGGAAGCTCCGCCGATGGTATCCTTCTCAAACACAATTACCTCTGCATTGTCATAAAGACTCAGATGATATCCGAGACATGTTCCCGAAATACCTCCGCCAATAATACCAATTCTTTTCTTTTCCATAACTTTACCTGCCTTTCACATTTTTATTTTTTTATCACAAGGTTTATATATCATCTACACGAAGGACTGTTTCCAGCAGCACCCTGCACCCCTGTCCGATATCCCGTCCCTCTGTAAATTCATATCTGGAATGGCTGATTCCCCCCACGCTTGGCACAAATATCATGCCTGTGGGAAAAACTGTTGTCATGAGCAGTGAATCGTGGAAGGCCCCGCTTGGGACTTTCGTGTAAGGAATATCCAGTTCTTTGACAGAGGCTTCAATGGCATCCTTCACCCATTCGGTCATGGGCGCCGGCTCATGGTAGGAGAACCGGTTAAAGCTGTATTCTTCCCCCATCGCCTCACAGATTTCCCCAAGGCACTCTCTCAGCTTCTGTTCTATGGTTTCCATCACTTTCTCATCCTGGTCGCGTATCTCCAGGTGGAAGAAAGCCTCCCCAGGAATCACATTCACTGAGTTGGGCACCACCTTCATGGTTCCCACGGTTGCCACTGTAAACGGATTACCGTAAGCAGCTACGATTTCCGGAACCCGGGCCACGAATCTGGCCGCAGCCACCAGCGCGTCCTTTCTGTCCTCCATCACCGTGCTCCCGGCATGGTTGGCCTCTCCCGTAATCTTGATTTCAAACCGGCTCACTCCTGCAATGGATGTCACCACACCTACGGGAATCTGCTTCTTGTGAAGGGACGCCCCCTGTTCCACATGCAGTTCCAGGAAACAGTGCACAGAGTCTTTGGGCCGTCTGGCATTGCCCAGGTCAGCCACCTTTAATCCGCAGGCCTTAAGCACATCCCCTCTGGCCTGTCCGTACATATCCAGGTCCTCCTCGCTGACATGAAGGTCCTGTCCGCACATGGCTCCGCTTCCCAACATTCCGCTTCCGAACCGGAAGCCCTCCTCATCCGTAAATACCACAATCTCCAGCGGATGGCGCAGCTTTCTGCCGCTCTCAATCAGTGTCTGGCAGACCTCCAGGCCGGCTACGCAGCCCAGCGCCCCGTCATACCTTCCGCCGTCCGGCACCGTGTCCAGATGGGAGCCTGTCATGATGGCAGGCAGTGTTTTATCCTCTCCCTCCAGTCTGGCAATCAGGTTTCCGGCAGCATCCATCTCAGGTTCTATTCCCAGCTTCCGGAAATAGTCCATGAAGATCTCCCGTCCCTTCCTGTCCTCCGGCGAATATGCCATGCGGGTGAATGTTCCGTCTTCCTGGGCTCCGCATTGGTACAGCTCTTCCAGCCGTCCGAGAACCCTGTCTAAATTGATATCCATTTAACCCCTCCTCGCTTCTATTCGTTGTCAATCTTGCACACACCGTTTATTTCTTTCCTGAACTTCTTATCTATATTGCACATTATAGATAATATTTTAACAGATTGCATCGGAGCAAACTGATAAAAATGGAGAGATAATTTATCTAGTCTGGATAAACTATCTCTCTATGGTATATTACAGGCTGAATTCTCACAGCCGCAACCCCCTGCTGCTATATAAAATCCTTGTTGTAATTCTCTATCATCTTATACACCACCAGTCCAATCCGCACCGCCAGCACCTCGTTGGCATTGTCAAAATCAATCCCGGTCAGCTTCTCTATTTTTTCAATGCGGTAAACCGCTGTCTTATAGTGAACATAAAGATCCTGGGCCGTCTTGGAAAGGTTCAGATTCCGGTCCAGATACGCCCTCAGGGTCGTAATCAGGTCATCCCTCTGGGGTTTCTTATAGTTATAAAGCTTCTGAAGCCCTTCCGGCACATACTCCAACAGCATGGAAGGGTCGCTTAACTGGCACAGCAGCTTAAATATGCCCAGGTCCGCAAACAGCATAATCTGGGGGCCACCGTCCTCCGGCGTCTCTCCCGCCACATCCACGAACATGAACGCCTCGTTGGCTTCTTTAAAGCTATCCGGAAGATTGATGATGCCGTCCACCACTCTGCCTGCTCCTGCTTTGATTTTAAGATACTTGTTATATCTGGCCACGTCCGCCTGAACCTGTTCCGCTATCTTTTTGATGTTTTTGCGGTATTCCTCCTGGGTCTGCTCCCTTTCCACCTCCTGTATCACCACGATTTTATCGAGATCGTTATGGATTTTGGCTTTGGATATACGGCTTCGGATTAAATCGCTTAAGACATCAATATCTTTTACCTTTGCCTTAAAGTCTCCCCTGGCCATGCTTTCGTTTGTCATGCCGAACACAATTACACGGTAGCTGCCGTTGATGTCGACCCCCAGCAGGCTGGTATTCTTCTGGAGTTCTCCCATGGAATGGATTTTTCCATTGAGAATATTGTGTATAATATCATTCTGGAACTTCTTCTCCAGCTCCGTCACCGCGTACTGTCTGGAAAACTCAAAGCGCAGGGCCGTAATGGCGCTCTCTGCGGCTATGCAGTCCATGGTCCCAAAGGGCTGGTTTAACTCTGTCACCACCAGGTATATCTTCTCCCGAAAACTCATCTTCACCTGGATCAGGCACTGGGGGATCTCTCCCTTCTGCCTCATATAGGTGTAATTGGAATAAGTGCCCGGATCAAACGGCACCGCGTCCCTGCTGACGGCGAACTCTCTTGGCGCCTGATCCGTAGCCGCCAGGCAGGTCAGGTTCTGGTTGTATACGGCTACCGGGTTGCGGATCAGCTTGGAGAGCACATCCAGTATCTCATCCACACCTTTTCCTGTGGAATCAGGGGCTATGGCAAGGGCTGCGAAATTGTCGTGGGTTGTCTTAAAATACTTAAGCCTGGTAACCTCCTCGTTAAAAAGCCGTTCCATAATCAGACTCATGACATCCCGGAAGGAAACCTCGAACGGCACCTCCAGAACCGGAATGTTATGTTCCTGGGCAAATGTAAACAGCAGTTCAATCTTGGTGTCCGCATTCTCCACCTTCCTGCCCCGCTTTAACACAAGGGCACTGACACTCTTTCTGCTCAACTCGTTGATATACGTGCGAAACTCATCTACCGTACAGGATCTGAAAGCATACAGACCTGTCAGAAGTACCTCCCCGCCGTCAATAAACTTTACGATGTCCGGCGCCTCAATGATTGTCACACCCTTAATTTCCTTGTCCAGTCCCCTGTCGCCTGCAAGTACCTTGATATCCTTCATTTCCTCTGCCAAAAGAAGTTCTCTTACTGTTAATCCCATCTTTTCCCTCACCGCCATCATTTGTCCTGCCAACACTACCTCCTAATTATAGCACAAACAGACACAGACGTATAATAAAATATCACGTCTGTGTCCTTTTGCTATTTATATGCTATTTCATGACCTTTTCTTTTGCCAGCTTCTCCATAACCACTGCCGCTTTGGCCAGATCGCTGTATTTGGTGAACTCAACCGGGCAATGGCTCCGTCCGTCCTTGCTCGGCACAAACAGCATGACTGTGGGAAGTACCTGACCGATTTCCAGGGCATCATGGCCTGCGCCGCTTAACATCCTCTTGCAGCTGTAGCCCCGCTCCCCGCATTCTTTCTCCATGATATCCAGCATTTCCCCTGAAAGCTCCACAGGAGTTATGGTCAGTTTGTTCTCCATGTCAAAACTGCCGCCATACTCACCAACCGCACGCTCAAGAGCCTTTCTGATCCTGTTTGTAATATCATTTATATTGTCGTTATTTCTGGAACGGATATCCACTGTGAACTCCGCTGTATCCGCCACAATGTTCATACCGCCCGGTATGGTGTTCACATATCCCACCGTAGCAACGGTTCCGTCCGCTTTTTCCCTGGCCCAGTCAGCTATTCTTGAGATAACCTTTGCCGCCGCGTCCACCGGGTCCATCCTCATATCCATGGGTGTGGTTCCTGCATGGTCGGCCCTGCCGTGCACCGTCACCATGTAGCGCTGAATGCCCACGATACAGTCTACCAGTCCAAGCTCTGTGCCTTCCGTATCCAGGACCGGTCCCTGCTCAATATGCGCCTCCAGGAAGCAGCCGATTTTTCCGTCTTCCCAGATTGCTTCTTTGATCCGCTCCGGATCCATACCGTATTCCTTCATGGCCTCATAGATGGATATACCGTCTTTGTCACGGAATTTTTTCATGTAGTCCACATCCCTGTGACCAAGGATGGCTCCTGAGCCAAAATAGCCGGTTCCAAACCGCGTTCCCTCTTCGTCACAGAATCCAACCACCACGAAATCTCTCTTAGGTCTGATTCCTTCTTCTAAAAGGAGACGTGCCACTTCAATGGCGCAGATGACGCCGGCTATCCCATCATAGTCTCCGCCGTTATATACAGAGTCATAGTGGGAGCCCATCATGACACAGGGTAATTGGGAGTCCTCACCCTTTAATACCCCAATCACATTGCCGGCAGCGTCTTCCCTCACATCAAGTCCGCTCTCCGTCATCAGCTCCTTTAAATACTCTACGGCCTGCCTGGCCTCTTTTGTGAACGGCAGCCTGGTGCAGCCGTTTCCCGGTGTTGCCGTAAACTGTTTTAAATGCTCCAAATCCCTGGCAATCCTGCCTGTAATCTCCTCAATCACCATTAGTAAACCCTCTCTATTCTTTATTTGGAAACCAACTTGTGTTTCCTCTTATTTCTTTCTGTCTAATACATATACCTTAAACGGCGAGTACAGCATAGCCGCCACCAGCAGAATAAATCCCAACAGGCATACCCCGTCTCCCTGCATCTTAAGTCCTGTCAGTATCAGGGCAAAGGCCGCCAGGATGGCTGCAAAGGCCACTGTGAGCCTGCCCCCTTTTGTCTTGAAAAATTTCTCTGTCTCCATATGTCATCCTCCTCTGCCCCGGCACTGCCTGCGCGTCATGAAACAGCCACTGATAAAAATACGATAATACCGATTGCCAGCGTCATAATGGTTGTGAAGGGTATGATTCTCTTTAGCACCTGTCCCTCGCTTCCCAGGATTCCCGCTGTGGTAGTCCCCAGGATGATATTGCTGGGGCTGATGGCACTTCCGATAGAACCTCCCGCTGTCTGGGCGCCCAGGATTGGCGCCTGGTTCAGATGAAGCAGATTGGCTGTGGTTACCTGAAACTCTCCAAAGAGTATATTAGATGACATATTGCTTCCGGTCATGAACGATCCCACCATTCCCACCAGAGGCGCCAATATGACATAAGTCTTGCCAAGTACCCTTGCTATCCCGTCCGCCAGCACGCTGGTCTGCCCTGTTCCGCCCATGATTTTGGACATAATGACAAGACCGATGATAGCGATTCCCGACGGCATGGACATGGTTATGGAACGGACAAACACACGCTTTACGCCTCCCGGACGAATCCATCCGTGCCTGCCGAAATACACCAGCCCTGCAATGGATGACAGAAACAGGAACATACTGGCATGGGTAAAGGGCCGCAACGGCGAAAATTGTTCCGTAGCCTGGTTGACGAATCCATACCCCGTGGAAGTCTCCGGAAAGGAAAATCCAATGGACACCTGGTTCAGGAAACGATTTACCGGAGGCACCACCAGCACCACCATGGTAACCGCAGTCAGCAGGATATAAGGCACAAATGCCTGTACCAGCGTCATGCCATCCGGCGTCTCCTCCGATGTGCCGGACGCAGCGCCACGGTCCATAATCCGGCTGTCCTCCACACTCCACTCCTGTCTGTACATCTTCATTCTGCCTATCAGTATCAGGGCCACCAGGGAGAGACAGGCCGGAAGGAAGCAGGCTATGGTTGTATTGACCCGGGTCAGAAGCAGCTCTCCCCCTCCCTGAATCAGGGACAGGATAAGGAGGGCGGGAAGCCCCTTCCTCACAGCCTTTCCTTTTCCGTAGAACCAGCATATCACCAGACCAATCACCACATTCCACATCCAGATGAACACACCTGCCCAAAAGGCAGCCGCCAGATAGTCAGGCGTACCGGGCACAAGTCCGGTGGACATGGCCAGGGCATCCCAGGCAGCTGCCAGGGTACCGAAGGTATTGCCCCATGCCTGCCCCAATAAAGGTATGATGACCGCGAATACGGGAACTACTCCAATGCCCATGAGCAGGGGAGCTCCCACTGCCACCGGTACACCGAATCCTGTAATTCCCTGGAGAAAGCTCTCCAGTATCCATCCCAGGGCCAGCACCATCAAAAGTTCATTGGGCAAAAGCTTTCTCATCCCGTTGCGGATTACAAGAAAGGCCCGGGCTTCATCCGCCACCTGGTACAGAAGAATCGCAGTCCATACAATCAGCAGGATAATAAGAGCGCTCCATATTCCTTTTGCACTTTCCGCTGCCAGCAGCCTGATATCAGCTTTATAGAATACAATGCCGGTAATAATCGTAATGGCCAGCCCCACGGGGGCTGCTTCCGTAGCCCCCCACTGGAACTTAATCATTAGCAGCAGCAGGACAATGATTGGCAGACATGCCATTATCCACATAAACAGATTTGTTGGTACGTTCATATTTTATCTCCCGATTACTTATGTATTACTGTCCCCGTGCTGCCGGCGATTCCTTCCGCCGCCTTGTCAAGCAAGGTGATAAGTGTACGCCTGCCTTCTCCAGACTGTGCGAAACGGATGGCTGCCTCGATTTTCGGAAGCATGGACCCCTTGGCAAACTGCTCCTGGGCAATGTACTCCTTGGCCTTATCTACTGTAAGGTCACTGAGCCATTCCTGGTTCTCCCTGCCGAAATTGATGGCTACCTTTTCCACAGCGGTCAGAATAATCAGGTAATCCGCCTCCAGCTCCGCTGCCAGCAGGCTGCTGGCATTGTCCTTGTCAATGACGGCGTTGACTCCTGAGAGCCTGCCATTGTCATTCACCACAGGAATACCGCCTCCGCCGCAGGTAATGACGATATGACCGGCGTCCACCAGCGTCTCAATGGTCTTGAGCTCCCGGATTTTCATGGGCATGGGGGAGGCCACCACGATGCGGTAACCCCTTCCTGCGTCTTCCATGCAGGGAATCCCGTTTTCCATGTTTTTCCTTGCTTCTTCCTCGGTCAGGAACCTGCCGATGGGTTTTGTGGGATTCTTAAATGCCTCGTCCTCCGGGTCCACCTCCACCTGGGAGAGGATCGTGGATACCTTTACATCCATGTTCCTCTTATACAGCTCATACTTGATGGCATTTTGCAGGTCGATGCCGATATACCCCTGGCTCATGGCCACACAGGTCGGCAGCGGCGTTTCCTTGTAATTCTCATAGCTGCAGGCCAGCTGGTCCATGGCATTCTGGATCATGCCCACCTGGGGGCCGTTGCCATGGGTGATAATCAGGTCCATGCCCTGCTGCACCAGGTCAACAATCACCTCAGCTGTCTTTGCCACTGCCTGCTTCTGCTCTTCGATATCCTTGCCCAGGGCGTTACCGCCCAGGGCAATTACTACTCTTTTTTTATCCATAACCCCATCTCCCTTACATCATAAGCTTAGTCCAAAGAGAACCCCAGTTTCTTCGCGTATGCCGCGATTGCCTTTTCAAAACATGCAATAGGCGGATGTACAGTGCCGGCCCCTATCTGTCCGTAGCCAGCCACCTTATGGGCGATTCCCGTATTGATAACTGGTGTGATACCCTTTTCCACCACCAGTCTGGCATCAATCCCAAGGCATGTTCCCTGGAAGTTCCAGTTTGGTATGATAAAGTTGGGATTCCGGTCAATGGTAATCTCCGTCATCTCCGTACTGGTACGAAGCGCGTCCTCGTACCCGCCGGCTCCCACGAATCTGGTAACGGCCGGAGCCGCGATCATGGCCATGCCGCCTACGCCGAAGGTCTCTGTGATGGCGCTGTCACCCATATCCGGGCAGGCGTCCTCACCGTCATAACCTGTAAAGTAGAGTCCCTGGGGCGTGTTGACAGGAGCGGTGAACCATTCATCCCCCATGCCGCTTATGCGGATACCGAATTCCACGCCGTTTCTGCACATGGCAGTGACAATGGTGCCGTCGGTTACCTGCCTTGCGGCGTCCATGACAGCCTTACCTGTTGCCATCATGATATTCAGGAAGAACTGGTCTGTATCAGCCAGGAATTTGATGACGTCATATCGGTCCTTTTCGTCCATATCCATCTTGGTAATCACCGGGCTGACCTCTTTCAGGAAAGCCAGGGACGCCGCAATATTCCTCTGGTGGAACTCGTCTCCCATGGCGATTGCCTTGGCTACAAGAGGATTCACATTCAGTCCGCCTATGGAACGGATGGCCCTTCCAAGGGTTGGTCCCAGCACATCCTTCATCCACAGCAGGCGGTCAACCACTTCCTTGGAATATGCACCGAACCTCAGCACCTTGCCGATTCCCTCATTCATGGTACAGTATGCCTCATTGCCGTCGGTCTGGTTCTCAACCACGAACACAGGCATGTTGGCGGAGGTAATGCCTCCCATGGGGCCCACGGCCTTTACATGATGGCAGGGAATAAAGGTCACCTCACCGGATGCAAGTATCTTTCTTGCTTCTTCCTCTGTAGCGGCCCATCCCTCAAAGAGTGCTGCGCCCACACAGGAACCCTGTACCGGGTCCGGCATGTTCTCAAACCGGATTGGCGGTCCCGCATGGAGAATCACCTTGCCCTCATTCAATTCTTTGATGACGGACTTAGCCGGCACCACATCCTTGATGACAGGCTGGCTGGCAACCACTTTGGCGATAACGGAGCGGTTGGCCTCATCAATATCCATTTCCCGGCAGCTTCTCAGGAAATTCAGGACCTTTATCAGCTCCACGTTGCCCCCTGCGGGCGGCGCCCAGTCATACTGGACCACGTCACATCCAAAGGCTTCTATGACCTCAGCAAAGCTCTTAAGGCCCACATTGATGACTCTTGGCTTCTGTGACAGAAGTTCAAGGAGTTTTTCCGATGCTTCCGTTTTCTGGATCCGGGCTGTTGTCTTGGGGCGGATTTCCTTCACCGGCTCTTCAAAGTCCAGACCGATGGCGCGGATTGCCGTATGTACAGCCAGCTTATTATTTTCACATACAATGACCCCTGCTTCCTTCAGTGTTTCCACGGCCTTGTCATAACCCTGGAAATCCCTTCTTGTCCCGCATACAGTGGCCACGAAGAATAATTTTCTCCCTTCCTCCCTGGCCTTGTCGCGAAGGCGGATGATTGCAGGGAGGAGGGCCCCGGCCATATCCTCATGGGAACCGTAACCCAGCATGATGTCCAAAAGGATAACGCCTGTGGACCCGTCGTCTATCGCCTCCTGCATGCACTCAATGCGCTTGGCGGGATCAATCATGGGATGAGGCTTGCCCTGGGTGTATACATCGTCTCCCAGGTCCACCACGATATGTCCGTCGGTCTTTAACATAAAGCCTTCTGCCTTCTGGGGCGGAACCTTAAGGTTCAGGGCATCCTTGATTAACATGGCAGCTTCCCCTGCCAGGGTGCCTCCTGAGTAGTATGCCTTGATTGTCTTCTTTTCCTCTGCCGCGAAGAAGCTGGAGGAATCCGCCTCCACGCTGCCCTCTGCGATATCCTGGCCCCTCACCAGCCCCACGGCCAGGCGGGCTGCTTCATCCAGTGTATACGCATGGTAGAAGTTTTCCTCATGGTACTCCGGCTTCTCACCCAGGAACAAGGTGACAACCGGTTTCTTAAAGTTGCTCAGCCGGTCGGAAATCCTGTCCCTCACCGCCTTTGCCGGAGGCTTGGATATGATGATCAGCACTTTCACGGTATCATCCTTTTCCATGGCCTCAATCATATCCATCATGGTAATTCCGCCTACTTCAGTGGACAAATCCCTGCCGCCGGTGCCGATGGCGTTTTTAACGCCCTCTCCCAGACGGTCTATGATGGTGGTCAGTTCCTGGATGCCGGTGCCTGACGCTCCGATGATGCCGATGGGTCCCGGAGCCACGTGATTGGTAAAGGCAATGGGCACGCCCTGGATGATTCCGGTACCGCAGTCCGGTCCCATAACAGCCAGCCCCTTTTCATGGGCCTTTTTCTTTAACTTAATTTCATCCTCCAGCGTAACATTGTCGCTGAACATGAATACGTTCATGCCCTCATCCAATGCCCGGTCAGCCTCCAACGCCGCATAAGCGCCCGGTATGGAAATCACCGCCAGGTTGGCGTCCGCCAGCTTTCCCAGTGCCTTATCCCAGGACCGGACCGCCTCCGCTCCCTTTTTATCCGACTCTGAAGTGGACTGTTTCTTAAAGAACGCCTCCACTTCCTCCATGATCACGTCAAGCAGCCCGTCGTCATCCACATCAGCCACTACCACCATATCATTGGCGGACGCCTCCTCCAGCTCGCTGGTACTAAGGCCGCTCTGCCTGTAAATATCCTTGTTGGCAGGAGTTGCCATCATGATGGAAACCTTCTTTACACCTTCTATGGAAGAAATCTGGTTAGTCAAAAGCATAAGGACTACAGAATCATGATAACTCCCTTTTTTTACTATGGTTTTTAACATACGCTCCCCTTCTCCTTATTCGGCAAACCTGTTTTTGTGGTCATATTTATCAAAGTGTACCTTATCGCTCTTTAAATACTCATAGATTTCATCAACTATCTCCACGCCGCCTGTGGCATAGGCTTTATCCCGCCTCATGACCGCGCGCTCACCCGGATAATATACCTTATCAAAGCCTTCTGCGGCCGGCATCTCTCCCAGCTCATCAAGCACCTGTGACATGGACGCCTTGAATGCGTCTAATCCCACGAATCTGGACGGATCCATGACAATGAACATCTGTCCCAGCTCCCTGCCTGCCGACAGGTCATGGTACATCGAACTTACATGCTTCCCAAAGGGAACTCCCAGAAGCACGCCCGAGAAAATGTCCACCATCATCATCAGTCCGTATCCCTTGGCGCCTTCAATGGGTACCAGGGCATTCACAAGGCTGGAATCCGTAACCGGACGTCCCTTGGCATCCACTGCCCATGTGTCGGGAATGGATTCATGCCTGGAGCGTTTGTCCAGTATCTTGCCCCATGCCTGGACCGTGGTAGCCATGTCGAATACAACCGTTCTTTCGTCAGCCGTGGGGGCTGCAAAGGAGATGGGGTTGGTACCGTAGTAAGGCTCTATCCCGCCGTACGGCACCGCCATCGGATCGGACTGGCAGCATGCAATCGCCACCAGATCCGCCTTGGCGGCCATTTCCGTATAATAACCAATGGAGCCGCTATGGGAAATGTTGCGGATGCCAACCACTGCGATGCCGGACTTCTTTGCCATCTCGATGGCCTTTTCCATGGCCAGCACAGACGCTACATATCCGCAGCCGTTGTCCCCTTCAAAGACAGCGGAACAAGGTCCTGTCTCCCTCCACTCAAACTTCGGATCAACCGTGATGCCGCCCTTGGCAATCCTCTCGCTGTAATACTCCACACGCACAGCCCCGTGGGAGTGATAACCCCTTTCGTCAGACCAGGTGAGGACATCGGCCGTCATATCCGCATGATCCGCCTTCAGCCCCGCCTGCATCAGCTTATTTTTCATTAACCCCTTTAACTCATCATGGGAAAGTTTCATATCTGCACCCCGCTTCTTCTCAATATTCTATAACTGCACGTCTCTGTTGCAATCCTTGGAGTAAATATACGCGAAATCCTCTTCACGTCCCACCGCATAACATGCCTGCGGGCAATATGCGTCCAGGAACATGTAATCTCCGGCCTTTACCGGTACCCAGTCATTGTCAGCCCTGTACATGCCTTTGCCTGACAGGAAATACATTCCGTGCTCCTGGATATGTGTCTCCACGTAGCCGTGGGACGCTCCCAGCTTGAACTTCAGGATGTGCATGTTCATATCAAATCCAAAATTACCTGCTGCCGGAAGGAAATCCTTGATGTGGCAGTTGTCCATTCCCTCATATTCTGTCCAGGGAATATCATTGGCATTTCCCACTACCGTAAATGCGCTGTATCCCTCAATCTTTTCATATCTGCGCTTATATACATACAGCCTGGCTTCTTTGCCGCTCTTGTTTTCAAAGGAAACCTTAACGCTCTCAGGGGAGAAGATATAACCGCCCTCGGTAAGGCTCTCTTCCTTGTCGGCATTCTTGACAACCACTTCGCCGGCCAGTACATAAATGAACGTCTCCAGACCTTCACCGCCAATGCCGCTGTTTTTTCCGCCTTCCTTTACCGTAACCAGATAATCCGCAAAGGTAGCTCCCATGGCAGGGGAACCCAGAATGGTTACGTCGCAGTTCTCATAACCGGGGATGCTGTTCTTAACCAGACCGTCCGGTTCCAGCAGAACATAATTTTCCTTCTTGATTACAGAACGTGTTGCCAGTAATTCCTCTCTGTATCCTACCTGATCATTTAAATAACTCATATTTACTTCCTCGCTTTCATTCTTTGTTAAAGGCCTTTTTGGGTCAACTTTTTTATATTTATATTATTGCAAAACAACGCTCTTTTTTCAATTATGTATTTATGCAAATCTCCCTATGATTTTTATCCATTTTATACCCTATTGCTAATTTTTTCACATCCCACTTTTTTCCGGTCTCATGTTATAATATCTTTAAATATAACTTATCTATTATACAAAGGAGAACACCATTATGACGGAAAAAAGAGAGATAAACCTGGAACATCCAGCTTATCCAAAGTATGCAACTGTATATTCAGAAAAGGATACAGATGCAAAAGCCTGTATCCTTTACTTCCATGGGGGAGGGCTGCTGTACGGCAGCAGGGAGGATCTGCCCCGAAGGCATATAGATACCCTGACCCGGGCCGGATATATCATCATATCCTACGACTACCCTCTTGCGCCCGCCGCCAGGCTGGATACCATAATGGGTGATGTCTGTTCCTCCATCACCCATTACATAAATCATCCTGAAATATACTGCGGACGCAAACTCCCGTTCTTCCTGTGGGGCCGTTCCGCCGGAGCCTATCTCTGCCTCTTAGCCGGGGCCAAAGGCAACCTGCCTGCCGTGCCCGCAGGAATCCTCTCCTACTACGGATACGGATTCCTGTGTGACCACTGGTATGAGACACCCAGCGGATTTTACTGCTCCCTTCCGGCTGTGGATGCGTCCTGCCTGGAACAGGCCGGTGCTGACCTCCACACGGCCGGAAGCCTGGACACCCACTACAGCATTTATGTATATGCAAGACAGACCGGATCCTGGCGTTCCCTTCTGTATGAAGGCAGGGATAAATATTTCTATCTGGACTACACCCTGCGCGCCTGCACCGCCCTTCCCTGCCCCCTTTTCTGCGCTCACGGCACCCGTGACAATGATGTGCCCTATGGGGAATTCCTGGAGCTGTCAAACCGTTTCCGCCCACGGCAGTTCATCGCCTCCTGCGATGGCCACGACTTTGACCGGGATGAAGAAAACCCGTTTACGGAAAAACTGCTGGACGAGACACTGGCATTCCTGGAGGAGAACCTGAAGCTGTCGCCGGCCCAGTGCTTATAACTAGCCTTCCTGCTCCTGGAAAATGGTTCCTGTGCGGAATGACTTTGCGCTCTTCATGTTCTTCATCAGGAAGTAATACACCAGTCCCGTGGGAATCAGGCTCACATACCAGGACAGCTGTACGATGACCAGAGAGCAGAGGGAGCCGATAACGATGGCTATGATGGCTGCCCAGTTGATTCCCTTGAACACGCCCTGCTTGTCATACATATGATTGATATTCAGCTTCTTTTTCCGGAGAATGTAATAGTCCACCGCCATTACGGCAAAAATCGGGCCCAGGAATGCGGAATAGAACTGGGTAAACAGGCTTAAGCCCGCTGCCGAATCATCCGTCACCAGCTTCCACGGCATACAGCATGCCGAGAGGATTCCTACCAGGATGGTGGCGTGGGACCATTTCATGTGGAATGATTCCATCAGCACATAGGATGGCGGAACGATATTGTTCAGCACATTGGTTGTGACCTGGGCAAATGCAATAAACAGCAATGTCACTACTGTGAGGAACTTGCTTCCCATGGTTGTGGAGAACACCACAACCGGGTCGCTGTTGCCGGTAGCAGCCGTCACAAGCAGCCCGATCAATCCCATAAACAGCGTTACAGGCAGAATGGCAACCGTGTAAATGCTTCCGGTAAAGGTGGGTCCCACCTTCCCCTCCAGGTTACGGGAATAGTCGGATGCATTGATGATCATGGTTGAGTAGATTCCCAGGAAGGAGGTGGTGGCTGCCCAGAAAGGCATGCCCCATGTTCCCTTGATTCCGGAGAACACGTCATCAATCTCAGTTGCGAACTGTGTCTTGACCACATACAGCATGTAGGCCAGTATTGCGATGATGAATACACAGGAAATATTTTCCAGCCACTTGATACCCTCAAATCCCTTGATGGCCAGGGCAACCTGCAGCATTGTAAACAGGGCATAGACCAGGGGAAGGTTGCTGAAACCGAACAGGATGCTCAGACAGCTGTTGATGGCTCCCGCTCCCACCCAGCTCTGGAAACCAAACCAGATAATGGCAGGAATACCTCTTAACAGGCCGGGCACCTTGACGCCGGTGGTGCCGAAGCTGCTTCGAAGCTGTACCGTGTAAGGAATACCGTACTTATGCCCGCAGTTGCCGATGATTACCAGCGCCACCGCGATGACCAGACATCCGATGACCATGGCAAGGATGGCCTGCCCCACTGTCAATGCCCCTATCAGGCCGGCGCCCATGGAGAAGGTGCCGATGGATACGCACCCTCCCATGAAGCTTGCCGCGTAGGAAAGAGGCCCCATAATACGTTTTTTCGTCGGCTGCAGATCCGGATCCACGTTCTTTACCAGCTCCGGATTCAAATTCATATTTTCAACTATATTACTCATACTTTCTCCTTTTCCGGGGAGTGTCTGAAAATCACGTTCTGTCAGCTCAGTCTCCTGACCAGGGTCCCCACACCTTTTTCTGCTGTAATCCTTCCGTCTTCAGCCACCACATTGCCGCGGATGATGGTGCATACAGGCAGTCCTTTGCCCTTCATTCCCACAAACGCGGAAATCTTGTTTACATACAGGAGGGATTCGCCTGTAATCTCCCACTCCTTTTCCGGGTCCAGAATCACAAGGTCCGCGTCAAATCCCGGAAGTATGTCACCCTTTTTCCCGTATATGCCGAATGCTTTTGCCGGATTAAGGGCCATGGCTCTTGCCAATACCCTGGGATCCACGCCCCGCTTTACGCATCCCTCGTTAAACGCCACCTGGAATCCGCTCTGGATGCCGCTGATGCCGCCCCATACGTCAAATACATTCTCGATTTTATTTCCCAGAATCTCTTTGAATTTCTCATCGTAGGAGCAGGGAGAATGATCGCTTGCTATACCGCTGAAGGTACCGTCCTCCACATAGGTCCAGAGACGGTCCACATCTTCCTTGGACCGCAGGGGAGGCGCGCATTTGAACAGAGGTCCGTTGGCAAGGACATCCTGGTCCGTCAGGCTCAGATAATGGGAACATGTCTCCGCCGTCACATCATAGCCCGCCTGCTGGGCCTCCTTTATCTTCTGGGCCACGTCGGGACTGCTCACGTGGCAGATATGTACCTTGCACCCTGTTGCCTTGGCAATCTCAATCATATCCACAGTGGCAACCATCTCCGCAATCACCGGCCTGGAATCCAGAAATCCCTGCCAGTCCATACGTCCTTCTCTTTTCATCCTGGCTTCCTGCCATTTAATCATGGAAAAATCTTCGCAGTGGAAGCCGGCACGGCCGCCAAATTCCTTAATTCTCTCCATGGCCTCATAGGCCTGCCCGTAGTTTAAGGAGCTGTAATCAGGTGATACCGGTCCGATAAAGGATTTGAAGGCAACACAGCCCTTCTCATGCAGGCCTTCCAGTTCGTCAAAATTATCCGGCACCAGGCCGCCCCAGAAGCAGTAGTCCGTATATGCGTTACAGTCCACCTTCTCCACTTTTCTGTCAAAAATTGCCGCGTTCGTCATGGCCGGTTCATTTTGAAGGGGCATGTCGATGATGGTGGTATAACCTCCCATGGCTGCCGCCGCTGTCCCATGTTCATAATCCTCCCGCCATTCATACCCCGGATCATTGAGGTGGGCATGGGTGTCAATGGCTCCTGGAAATACATATTTTCCTTTTGCGTCAATCACCTTTGCAGCCTCCGGCTCCTGCCCGGCCTCCAGCAGGGCGGCAATCCTGCCGTCCTTTATGCCGATATTCCCCTCTGTCACTGCCTGGGCGGTAACAATCCTTCCATTTTTCACTAACAGATCATACATAAGCTTTGCCTCCTATTTACTTCTCCAGGGAAGTCCCTTTCCTGAAACGTTGGCAGGACGGCATATGCTTCATGCAGAAATAATATACCAGTCCTGTAGGTATGGTTGCCGTAAAGAAGGATATGTCTACATTGACAAGTCCGATTACCGCGCCCACTGCCGTTGCAATGATGGCTGCCCAGTTGATTCCTGAATGGGTTCCGTTATCATCGTAGAGGTCATCCAGAGCCGCTCCTTCCATCTTCCCCCTGTGCAGGATGTAGTAATCCGTAATCAGCACGGCAAAGATTGGGCCAAAGAAAGCGGTGTAAATCTTAACAAACAGATCCAGTCCTGCCGCGGAGCTGTCGTTGGTCAGGATCCACGGACAGGTACATACAGCCAGGACTCCCACCAGGATCACGGCCGTCCTGTGCTTCATCTTAAATGCGTCCATAAACGCATAGGCAGGGGGCACCACGTTGCTGGCCAGGTTGGTGGTCATCTGGGCAAAAAGGATGAATCCAAGGGTTGCCACCAGCAGAACCTTGTTGTGTACCATCTGTGAAAATGCGTTGATGGGGTTTGCAATCCCTGTTGCCGTGGAAGCCATTGCGCCGATAAGTCCCAGAAGGACAGTGGTTGGTACCATGGCGATAAAATAGGCAACACCGCGCTTTCCTACGGAAAAACCGCCCTTTAACTCTCTGGAATAGTCGCCGGCATTGAGCATAACCGTGGTGCTGTTGCCAAAGAAAGCGATGATGGCAGCGATGAACGGCATTCCCCATGAACCCTTCCTGCTGATAAGCTTATCGCCAATCACGCCCCAGTACTGGGTCACGCATACAAATAACATATAGAGCATGGCGCTGACGATTACCACGCCGCCGATGTTCTCCACCCATTTGATTCCGTGGAAGCCCTTTACTGATAATATAATCTGGACCACCTGGAACAGGAGGAAGAACAGCACAACATTGTCATATCCGAATATGGCAATGGATATCTGGTTGATGGCGGAGCCGCCCAGCCAGGTCTGGAATCCGTACCATACAATAGCGGGAAGACCACGGATCATAACCGGTACAATGTTTCCCTTTGTGCCGTACGCGCTCTTAAGCTGAACCGCATAGGGCGCGCCTGATTTGTAGCTGAAACGGTCATTTGCACAGATGCCGATAACCAGTATGGTGGAGCCAATCAGCACCGCCAAAAATACCTGCATCAGGTTAAGCCCCTTGTCCAACTGGGCAGACCCCATGGTCAATGTGCCGATGGAAATACATCCTCCCAGCCACAGCATCAGGTAGGATCCCCACCCCATAATACGGTCCTTGTCCTGAATCGGCGCCAATGAATCTGTTTGCTTATTTACTTCATTTTTTACATCGCTCATAATATCACCCCTTATTTTCTTCTCCTCGTATTAACAGTCATGTACCGGAGTCACGTATTCCCCGTAGCCCAGAGCGTCTTCCCTATAGGTTTCGCCGGAAGCAACCACCTTGCCCCGGATGATGGTGCATACGGGAGCGCCCTTTCCTTCCAGACCGTCGAAGCAGGATACATGCCCCTTGGTCAGCAGTTCATTCTGGCTGCATTTCCAGGCCTTCTCAGGATCAACAATAACAATGTCCCCGTCAAATCCCAGCTCAAAGGCCCCCTTCCGGCCGTAGAGACCGAATACCCTGGCCGGATTGTAGTCCATCACCCTGGCAATCAGGGTGGGGCTTAAGCCCTTCTTGTTTACCACCATGTCAAACATCATAGGCAGGAAGAACTGGATGGAGTTGAGACCGCCCCATGCATGCCAGATATCCTTTGTGGAATTGTCCTTTTCCTCATCCGCAGCCGGTGAGTGGTCGCTTCCCACACAGGATAATGTGCCGTCCAGAACATAATCCCACAGCCGTTCCATATCCTCTTTCCTGCGCATAGGCGGCGTACACTTGGCCGGAGCGCCCTTCTCAAAGACAAAATCCTCTGTAAACCCAAGATAGTGTGGACATGTCTCAGCCGTAATAGGAAGCCCTTCGTGGATGGCGTCCTTTACAACCTGTGCCACCATGGGGTGGCTCACATGGCAGATATGCACTCTGCCCCCGGTTGCCCTGGCCATGTCAATCACATTTTTAGTGGCAACATACTCGGTCCACACATCATGGGAATCCAGGAAATCCCTGATTTTCTCTTCGCTGGTCCTTCCGGTTTTTGCCTTTGCCTCCTTTTCCCGTTCCAGCACCTGACCGAACTCTTCACAGTGGAAACCGCACAGGGCCCCGTACGGCTTTAAGATTTCCAGAGCCTTTCTCACATTACCCATGTTCACGGTCGGGAACAAATCGCCGTTGGGGCAGGTAAACCCTTTGAATGCAGCCACGCCGCATTTGTGCAGGTCCACCAGATCCGCCATGTTGTTCTTCACCGAACCGGGCTGATTGTCATAATCCCCCACAATACCGCCCCACAGGGCAAAATCCACATAGGAGTGCTTGCTGATGCGCCCCATCTTCAGGTCAAAGATTTCCTTATTCATCAAAGACGGATCATTGTTCAAGGGCATGTCAATCAGGCAGGTACAGCCAGCTGCCGCTGCCGCCCTGGAACCGGTCTCAAAGTCCTCCCTGTATTCAAATCCCGGTTCATTCAGGTGCGCGTGGCAATCAATGATTCCCGGATATATGTAGCATCCCTTTGCATCTATCACTTCTTTTGCAGCCGCCTGCGACCCCTTGGCAAGAAAGGCAGCGTAGACCCCGTCTTTTACCGCAATATCAGCTTCATAAATCCTGTCAGGGGTTACCAGCTTTCCGTTTGTTATTACTAAATCATACATTTTTTACCTCCTTACAGACTGTAAATCGTTGACCGTTTCAATACTTACGTTGTATTTTATTAGATACACAGTCAAAAAACAATGACGAGAAAACGGGGAAAAATTATGTTTTTTTGTCTATCATGTATAAAACTATATTATTTTGAAATTTGTTTTTGTGTTTTTTTCGATAATCTGGTAAAATTTATTGTTGAAGCATTGTCATAAGTGCAACAAACAGCATAGCACAGGGAGAAAGCAAATGTATCCTACCATCACCGCCATTGCCGCCTACGCAGCACAGCAGCTGGAGGAGTGCCGTTTCTGGACGGTCCACTCTGTCTACAAAAAAACAGTGAATCTTCAGGCAGGAGAGCGCCTTCTGGCCCTGCAGGCCGCATCCTCTCCCATGTCTCCTATCAGCATCATAACAGACATGGATGTCAGGGCTTTTGAAGTTCTACCGGTCAAACCAGGCCAGCAGGTGTCCATTGCCGGCAGCCGAATTATAATATCCTCTCCGGGACACACAGTGGATTTTTGGTGCCGGCCGAAAAAAGTCTGCTGCACCCGGTTAACCTGCCCGTCCGGGCCGTTTCCCTGCAAAGAGCTTCTCTCACGGGTCCGGCAGGCCGTCGCCAGCTCGCAGGCCGGCATATTCCGGCTTCTGTTCTGGGATTCCACGGATGGCCAGGCAATGAAAGGCAAAGAGGAATACAGCCTAATTCTGGCCGCAGCCAGAAGCCGAATCCTCCAATGCAGCGAATGTCTGGAACAGCATTTGTACGGAGATGCTGCCAAACACCTGGCAGGACTCATAGGACTGGGAATAGGCCTTACGCCAAGCGGTGATGATTTTCTGTGCGGGGTGCTGGCAGGACTCATCCTGCGCGGAGAGGAAAACCATCCATTTGCGCACGCTCTCTGCCGGGAGATAACTTCCCGCCGGTTTGATACCAATGATATCAGCCGCGCCTTTTTGGACTGCTCTGTGCAGCACCATTTCAGCCTGGCTGTCAACAGCCTGACAGACCTTCCCTCTGCCGATAGGATTTTAAACGTATTCTCAGACATTGGGCATTCTTCCGGCATTGATACTTTATGCGGGGTTGCGTACGGACTCTCCGCAGAGGTATAAGGATGGGGTTCAGACACAACAAAAGCGCAGGCTTCTGTGCCCTCCCCGGAGGAGTATCACAGCACAGTGCCTGCGCTTATATATAATCTATTATATTTTAAAGTTATTACCGCCTTGTAAGGATAGAATCAATCAGCCCATACTCCAATGCCTCCTCCGCGCTCATAAAATTATCCCGCTCTGTATCCCTGGCTATTTCCTCCTCGGAGCGTCCTGTATTCACCGCCAAAACACGGTTTAAACGCTGCCTGCTTTTCTGCATGTAATCCGACATGATTTTAATGTCGCTGGCAGGGCCCTGGATTCCATTTCCGTGCATGGCGGGCTGGTGTATCATGATTTCGGAATTGGGAAGGGCCATGCGTTTTCCATGTGCTCCTCCTGCCAGCAAAAAGGCCCCGAAACTGGCTGCCAGTCCAAGGCAGATAGTTGAAACGTCGCATTTAATATACTGCATGGTATCATATACAGCCCAGCCAGCTGTCACAGAACCACCCGGACTGTTGATGTACAGCTGGATATCCTTGTCCGGATCCGCGGATTCCAGAAACAGCAGCTGGGCTATAATAAGGCTGGCGGAGGTGTCGCTGACCTCCTCGCCCAGAAAGATAATACGGTCCGACAGAAGCCTGGAATATATATCATAGCTTCTCTCTCCTCTTCCTGTCTGTTCAATCACATAAGGTATGGTGCTCACGCTGCAATCCCTCCCATTCTGTCACAAACCCCATATACTGTAAAACAGGAGGCTTGATGCATTTGCATCCGTTTCTTTGCAGGCTGATAAATCCCCCTTTTTCTGTACGCTCCGGGCGGACATAAATATACCTGTTTAAATGCGAGAGAAAATGCCTGCTGGGACTGGTACCCGGCATCGTAGGCTATCTGCGTGATGTCCATATCCGTATCCACCAGCTTCTCCGCCGCCATGGTAAGCCTGCGCTCCTGCACATATTTATGAATCGTGCCTCCCGTCTCTTCCATGAATATCCGGTTCAGATGGAACCTGGAATAACCTGCATGCTCCGCTATCTGCTCCAGATTCAGCTCCTCCTCCAGGTGTTCCTCAATATAATCAATGACCTTTCTCACTGTATGCTTTTGATTCTTCATTCTGCCACCTCCTGGTCTGGTTCATTTTATTATAACAGGAGAGCGCCGGATTGTCTTAATAAAAAGTGCGTTTTGTAACGCAATAAGCCGGGGCAGGATTTTCGCAAATCCCGCCCCGGCCATTACCCGAACACTTAATATGGACTTTAATACAGCTTCGCACCCGCCGGAATATGGTCATCTACAATCAGGAGATGAAGTCCTTCATGTCCGTCCTCCTCATGAACCGCAGAGATCAGCATTCCGCAGGAATCAATGCCCATCATCTTTCTGGGCGGCAGATTCACAATCGCAATCGCTGTCTTTCCAATCAGGTCTTCCGGCTCATAATACTCATGAATTCCGCTTAAAATCGTGCGGTCTGTGCCTGAACCATCATCTAAGGTAAACTGTAAAAGTTTCTTACTCTTGGGCACTGGGGCACAGTCTTTTATCTTTACGGCACGGTAATCAGACTTTGCAAAGGTTTCAAAATCTACCATTTCCTCAAACAGCGGCTCAATTTTTACGTTGGAAAAATCTATTTTTTCTGCCGGTTTTGCTTCTGTTTTCACTTCTGCCGAAGCTGCCTTTTCCACCTTTTTCGCTCCATCCGGACCGCCCAGTGTCTTCATGGTGGGGAATAATCATCAATTTATTTTCATAAACCACTTTTTTCGTTATTAACAACTTTTTTAGCTTTTCATATCAACTACAAATTTCCTATAAAATCGTTGAAATCTCTGCAATTCGTCGTATCACTGTCGTACTCTTCAAAATTTGTCGTACGCATAAAATCATAACAAATGGGGCTTTTTCTAAAATATATCCAATCTGGATAAATTCTCCATTGCCTCCATTTTTTTCTTATTAGTTACCTCCGCATAAATATCCATCGTTGTCTCAATATTAGCATGACCCATAATTGTCTGTAGTACCTTCAGGTTTGTTTCACATTCACAAAGCCTAGAACAAAACGTATGCCTTAAATGATGGCAAGAAAAGTGTGGTATTAAAATTGGCTCTCGATGCTCTTTTGCCGCTTTAACAATTTCTTCCGCATTGTGAGCTTCATATATGCGTTTAATCGTCCTGTTAATCGTTTGTGGATTATGAACATTGCCAAAACGATTTGTAAACACAAATCCGCTCATACCATCAATTTCTACATCACTAAATCCATTTTCCTGCTGTTCGGCATATTCCTGCTGCAATGCCTCATAAACAATATCCATCATAGGAATCGTTCGGATGCCTGCTTCTGTTTTCGGCAATGATATTGCAAAGGTACACATCGGATGGTCTTTGTACCTCGTGCTGTAATAAATTAAGCTGTGATTAATACTAATCAAACGCTTTTCGAAATCCAGATCTTCCCATCGAATTCCTATCGCTTCGCCTATACGACACCCTGTACCAAGCAAAAACTTAAAAATAGATGACCAGTGATTATACGTTATACTATTTTCTATATAATCCATAAAGGCTTTTTGCTGTTCTGGTGTCAAAGCATGTCTTACTCCATGATTTTTTCCTGGTAATTTCTTCACTTGTTTCATCACTCCATCACTCGGATTTATTCGAATAACATTATCCTTCACTGCCAATTGAAATGTCGGGTGCAACACCGTATGGATTGTATCCAATGTATTAAGCTGTAAGTTTTTATCCTTTAACAAGGTTTGATAAAACTGCAATACATCTGAATATTTTACGGCCGCAATTTTCTTTTTTCCGAACCCATCTCTTACAAAATGATTATACATATATATGTAGTTCTGCCTGGTCGTATCTCGAAGTTCCGACTTTGTTGACATATATCTGTCAAAAACAAAATTAATTGTCGCAGTCCCCGCCGTATATGTATCTAAACCATCGAGCTGGTCCCGGATAAGTTGAGCTTCCCGTTTCCGCAGTTCCAGAATGTCTTTGGAGTAGATGCTTCGCCGTTTTCCTTCCGGATCTGTATAGGTATATACGTATTTATTATCACAACTACGCTGCGTTTCGCCTTTTCTTAATACTCTGCCCTTATTGTCTTTCCTTGAACCGGCCATATCCGCTCCTTTCCAAGGAAAGGGCTTGCACTTGTTACTGTTCTGAGATTGTATCCAACTCGTATTGCATATCAATCCCTCTTAGCAGCACCTGTGATATAGTCATGTCATGTTTGGAGGCATAGTTTCTAAGCTTCGCTGATTCCTCCGCAGTCATCTTTAATCCAATAAAATTATTTTTAGGATTATCTGATTTTGGTCTCCCAGTTCTCGCCATCCTATGCACCTCCATCCATTACATGACTATTATACCTTTTGGTTAAACAGTAAGTCAATCACAATTTTTCATGCAAATCCTTTTCCTTATTCCTGCTCTATTTATCTCACACGGAATGATTCAAGATATTCGTCAAATACGTCTAAATCAACCAAAACCAATCGGTCAATTTTTAAAGTAGCTCCCGCGTCTTTTGCAAGCGTTTGAAATTTATTCATGCCCATACTATACATTTCGGCGCCGTCCTTATATCTGACAAGCCGTTTTTTGTTAATTGCTTTTGCGTTTCTCTGCATAATTTTATCCTCCTCTACTTTTAATCCCACTTCTGGACATAATGTCCAGAAGTGAAGGAATCTTTAACCTGTTTTCAATATTTTTTAATCCCGCATATTAAATCTTAGTATTCAGTTGTCAATGTACATATGCTTTAAAGGCCTTTCATAATAATAAATAGCGGCTGTTAAAGGGAATTTGAGAAATATATGAGATATTTTTGAAATTTTATCAAATTTTATCCTCATATAATGCCTCTACCGCCAGACGCATCCCTGTCATAAATCCCTGTACATAGGTTTCCTCTGCCATCTGCGTATCCAGCAAACAGTGGTTTTCACACATTTGATAAAATTCTTCTCTATGTTCTATCGGAATTAAATTTCGCATACGTTCCTGACAGTGAACCAATTCATATAAAAGTTCTTTCCCTCTAGCATTGAATTCTTCTGGGAGTTCCTGAAATAAAGAGTCCCCCCGATATAATTTTAAAATAGTTTCTTTATTCATTTTCTCGCCCCCGTAGCCTGCAAGATTTCTAGATAATTTTCATACCCATCCGGATCTGCCTCTTTTAATGCACTGTCCCGAAAGCGAAACTCCGGATAAACGCAGTAACCGCTTCGGCCCAGCACACCGGTCGGCACAGCCAGTCCATTTCGCACCAGCCAGGGCAGAATACTATCGCCGTTATTATTGGTATCTATAAATGCACAGTCCTTTTTACACTTTCCACCCAGATTTACCGTTAAGGTATTCCATGGTTCGCCATCTTCGCAGGTTATCATCTGAATAGCGAGATTTCCATTCAAATAGGAGCGAACCTGAAGCCTCACCGGGATGGACTTCCCATACTTTTCCAGAATCAAAGACTTTGTCATAATGCATCACCTTTCTTACCGTTTTCCTTGTTTTCATTTGTTAAAAGACCAACTGCCATAAGCCGTATTGCCGTACCATATCCCTGACGGAACATTTCCTGGCTTTCCTCCGAGCTGTGCAGATTAACGGCAGCATTATTTATATTGAAGGAAAAGATTCCATTGCTCCTTTGACAATGTTTTTTCTAATTTTCCCAGGGCAGAAAGAGTCTCTTGCCTGCCTTTTGCGAGACGGGTTGCTTTCGAAAAACCGTTGCTTTTCAATACCCTGTCATACAGCAGAGCAAGCAGTTCCTCTTCCTGGCTTTCTGTCGTAAAAGCAGCTGAAAAAGACTGGATAAAAGAAACATTCTGCAGGTTTTCTAAAGTGTTCCCAATCCGTTCCAGCGTATCCAGCAATCTGGGAAGCTGGTGTTCAAAAAAACGTTTTCCTATTATTGTTTCATAAAATTCCATGGGCACTTTCCCTCCTTTTCTTATGCAGCTTTCCTATTAACAGACAGCGTATCCTCTGAGCAATTCTCTGTCTCTTCTGCGCACAGAACGGCTTCCATCAGATCAGCTTCCAGGACATCGGCCAGGAGCTGCCCACGAAGGCTTCCATTCCATATTTTGGACTGTTTTTTGCGGAGCTCTTTAAATTCCTCATTGCGGAGTCTTACACTGATCTGGGCTAAATGCTTCTCTTCCTCGGTTAAATTCTTTAAAATATGCTGCTGCCATTTTTTTAGGAAGGGCTCTGCATCTGCAAGTTCGGGTGTCTGTTCATCTCCTGTGGTTCGTTTCTGACGGACTGACCCTCCCGGTTCAACTTCAATCAGGTAAAAAGGTTCCTCCGGTTTTTCTTTCTTTCGCAAAAAAACAATATAGGATTCCTGCCTTTCAATCCGGCTAAAGTAATGTTCGCTCCAACTCGTACAAAGATCCAGCCGCTCTCCCTCTACAACGATATCTCGGACACCATCAGGAACGACAATCCGATACCGCTTATCTTCAAAGCGATACCGTTCCTTAATCGACTGGCAGATCCGGTCTACGTCTGGATATTTTCTCATAATACTCTGAATCCATTTTGCCGTGTCCACGCCTCCCAGCTTCGCAATCATATTGTTGTGGCTGGTTTTCAAATCCTTTGGCTTGAAAAAGATTTCCTCCATCGTATCCAGGCTTAATGATTCCGCCATGGTTAAATAATCCTGCCAGGTGGAAATCAGTTCTTTTGGAGGACGTCCGGCTATCAGACTCTGTTTACTTAAGTAGTGGTAAATCCGCTTTGGGGTCATGCGGTCCAGAATGAATTTCAAGTCATCCACAGAAATATCCTGTTTCTGAAACCATGAAATCATAATATCCGGAATGCCGCTTCCTATGGTGTCCTCGTACTTTAACCATGCCAGATACAGGTGATTTCCCTTGTTTTCCCTGAGCCTCCGCATCCTTCCTCTGTCTATCTCAAGCGATTTTGCCAACTCTTTAGATGGTGTAAACTTAAAAGTATTTCTCTCCAGTATGGAATTGGCCAGGCCATAAAGGCCTGCTTTTGTCACCTGTTCCAAATATGGATGGTCTTTCCATCTTCTGAGGTAAACATCCGGTTGAACTTTATCAGAGTATCGACACATAGATACCAGCCCGGTTCTGCCTATTGGATGTTTTTCCAAGGCCGGCAGATTTCTTTTGTAGACTTCTCCTCTGTAATCACGGAAAAGATCTTCTGAATTGCAAAACCAGCTGTAGGTGCGGAATCCTTTGATCCAACGGTATTCCCTTCTCTTATAATCACCAAAATAATATTCCTCAGCATTCCAGCTTTGATCATAAAGTACCCTGCGCTCCTCAAAATATCTGCACTCCGGATTTTCATATTCCCTCGGATAATACCAATGTTGGAGTTTGAACTGCCGCAAAACAATCCGTTCACCGCAAGGCTGAAGGATGTATGCCGTTTCAACCTTCGTATGAAACCGGCCGGCTTTTCCTCTGGCTTTGTACTGAATCTCATGTCCGCATTGGCAGCATCGCCCGATTCGGTTATGTTTTGGCTTCCCCTTAATAGGGACCATTTTCCTGCACCAGGTACAATAGCCTTCCTGCTGCTTCTTTCTGGAATATTCATAAAAAAGATAATGCTGATGCATCCCATGACGATCAGCCCAGGCCGTCCAGTCTTTTGGGAGTGGACGGATTTCAGCCAGTTCTTTGTCCCATGCATCCGTCTCCTTCTTATGTCGTTTCTCCAGCCTCTTTTCCATTACACTTTCCTGATACAACAGGATTCCATCTAATCCGTCCTTTGAGACATTCAGATAATCTTTCAGCATCTGATTGCTTTGGTCGTCCACAGCAAATTTTTTTCCATAAAAACCGCCCTGCCACGGCAGATTTCGTACACTTGCACTCCTCCAGCATTCCGCCGGGATGTCCCATGTGGAATATGTTATATTTTCCTGATCAATCAGGAGCAGAAATGCGGGATGAGGTGCCCCAAGACGAAGATCTCTCGTATAATAAAATCCCACCATGAGAATGCCCTCTTTTATCTGGCAGTTTATATGGATGTCATTTTTATATGTTTCTTTGACCGTGCGATACATTTTTTCCTGTTTGGGAATATCCTGCCCGGCTTCTTTTATCATCCGTGCATCGGCCATCAGCGGATATTTATTAAGCAGATATTTTTTCTTCATTTTCTTCACAGCCTCCTATTTCTTTCCCTGTTACGTCATACCAAATGTCAGGCAGAATTTCTTTCCCATCTACTACGAAAAGTCCAATTTCTGAAATTTCATTACTTCCGATCTCTTCTTTTGCCAATCCCAGAACATCTCCAAGTCGGCCGCAGGCATATGGTTCTTTGCCTCGGACAATGGCAAATCCATTCCGGGCCTCCCCTTTGTCATGGCTGACGAGGTAGTGTTCTTTGCTTTTTGGATGCTCCATCAAATAACGAAGACTGTGGGCAATAAATTCTTCCAGATTCAGCTGCTTTACCAGCTTTAATCTGGTACAGGAAATTTTACTGTCCTGTCCGTCTTCGTCAATATCCCCATCAGCCAGAACCATATAGTACACAGCATGTTCCCAGCATCTATAATAGGACAGACAATCTAAGGGATTTTCTGCACAATGGAATCCTCTTTTTCTACAGTCCGCCGCCGGTTCCTGATTCCAGATACCTGTTTTGTACTGAAACCGGTGACCGCCGGATGTGCAGGATAAATCCAGATCAAATGCTTTATATGCGATAATCATACTGCCTCACTCTCCTGGTTCTTAAATTTCAAATCTCCCCGTTCTTTAAAGCTGTAATAGGTGTCCGCACCTATGACTATGTGATCGATTAAGGAGATGCCCAGTAAATCTCCGGCAAGTTTTATCCGTTTGGTGATTTGTAAATCCTCCGTACTGGGAGTTGGGTCCCCCGATGGATGGTTATGGATACACAAAACGTGGGAAGCGTTACTTAAAATGGCATGTTTAAAGATATTCGGTACATCAACAATACAATGGCCGATTCCCCCAACCGCTACCACTTCAAACTCAACAGGAAATAATTTTGCATCCAGAGAGAGGACGGCAAAGACTTCCCGGTCCGACATATCAAAAATAGGCTGTACCATATCCTTTACTGCTGCAGGACTGTTAAGCGCCCCTACTCCACACAGGCTTTTATCCGTTCTTTTCATCTGAATCTGGACGATGCTGACCCATCTTCCCGCTTCCTGATTCCCTAAGGTATCTAAACTCACATTATTTTTTTCTTGTTCCATCCTAATCCTCCTGAAATTCATTGCAGTCAAATAAAGACAGCTGCTGCGGCTCCGAAGATTTCGCTTCTTTTTTATCCCGCTGTGAGCCTGCGGACTGCGATACTGCTTTTTCCGTTGTCTTTTTGTTGGATTTTCCTTTTGTACTGGATTTATTAGCGGCAGATTTTTCCTTTCGCACAGTCTTTTCCCCTGCTTTGCGGAATGTCTCCGCTGCCTCTTTCCGCTCCTTTTCATATTGCTCTTTATCATCAAGGGCATAATATTCCTGTACCCAGCGGTAGACCGTACCATCCGGCACAGCAAATCCCATACGGATACGCTGGCTTTTTTTCTCATCGTCCACCAGTTTCCAGGCCTGTTCCATAAGGTACTCCACGCAGCGCTGCAAAGTTTTATGCGATTTCAAAATCTGCTGTTCAATTGCGCATTTACCGCACTGGCTGAGCAGGTAAGCCCCAATCACATCCGCAAAATGAGGGTCCTTTAACATAGCCATCTCATCCAGCAGCTTGCTTCTGGCAGTGCGATACGTTTTCCGTATCGGTCCTCCATCTACCAGAAAATAACGTTTCCCGGAAAGAAATGCCTCTATATTCTGCTTTGGAACTGCATATTTTTCCGCCAACTTTTGCAATTCTTCTCTCATGCCAAGCTGCCGGAGTTTCGCGGCGGTTTGATTTATTTCATAAATATCCGAAACATTCTCTAAAATTTTTTCAACCATCTCTATATTCTCCTTTGAGAAAGGGCCGGCAGCCAAATGCTTCCGACCCTAAAATTTATGCAGCAGGTTCCAACTCCTGTTCATGCTGCTCTTCTATCCGTTCTTCCTGCGATTCAGTTGAAGGATTCGCATTCTTTTTGGCCTCACGCTCCAGAAGCTCTAAAAGAGCCAGAATGATTCCTTTACACCATTCATTCGGCCATTTTTCCATGTATGCGCGAATTTCTGAAACTGCCGCATCCCAATCAGAATCTGAGAGTACCTTGCCACAGTATTTTTTGTAAATCGCGTAGCTTCCCTGCATGGCGTCCATATAAGGGATTTCCAATGCCTGGTCCAGATTGCTTAAAAATGCTGTCAGAAGAGGTTCTCCCTGATAATCATCTGCAAGACGCTGGAGGCCAATGGCTTCCCCACCGCTGAAGAACAGGTACATGTCATTAAACAGGTTCTTGACTAACATCTGATAGCTCATGTTCTGCCTCCTTTACGATGCCTTTAACTGCCCAAAATCCATTTGCCCTTTCAGACCAGAATCCGCCCCCGCAGTCGTGCGCTTACGGTTCATCTTTTTTCTGCTCTCCAGCCTGGTCCTGCAAAGATAAAATGCCATAGTCAGGTCGCGCTGTTGGATTCCTTTCTTGATAGGCAGGGCCTCCCCTTGCTCGATGACCTTTTTTAACTGCGAAACACAAGAAAGCAGCTTCCCGGCATTTTCATAATCCTTATCATTTTTACGTTTCTTCATAGCAGGATAATGGAGTGCAAGCCACTGGTAATCTGGATTTTCCTGATAGGCATTCCAGATTTCTTCTGCCTGCTGTTTCATTTGTTCTGCATTTGCCATATAAGATACGTCCATTTTGGGTGGCAGAGGAGCATAATAATTTTCCGGATAGTCCGCTCCGGATGAGCACTCTTCCATCTTCCACCGAAGCCGTTCCAAGCCAGTCCGCAGGCGGTTTAAATACTCTCCATCTGCTGCATTAACCCCAGGTGCACCCTGTTCTTTCCATAAAAGCCATCGGTCGAACAAAGTATCCATACGGCGGTCTAATTCTGCAAGCAGTTTGTCCCGTTCCTGCTTTTCATTTGCTATAACAGCTGCCCCACAGTATCCCTCACAGCATAAAAATCCCAGCGCATCATCCGATGCGACTGCTCCGCAGATATAACCGCTTTTTCGGTAACTGCATCCGTAGCGGTATCTGCCGGCTAAGCGGCCGTTTAATTCTTCCTTTTTTTCAAAATCTGCATTTCTGCAGGTTCTGCATGAATGTTTGTCCAATATCTCTCATCCTTTCTGCAGCGTTCTATGCTGCCATATCAATCCCTTCTTTCCTGCCAGCGCAATGCTCTGGAGACGTTTCATATAAATCCTTCCATTCCATCTGCCCATCAATCTGTGATTCTGATTTCGAACCGCCATACAGCCACCAATGAAAAACAGCTTCTCCGCTGGACCAATTTCCGTCTGTTTTTCCTGCGTCCCGCCGGACCTGGATCATTCGCTCAAACGCACGGATATACGCTTTCTGATATCCTGGATAACATTCAAACTCTCGCACACGATTTTTAAAGCTGGCTTTTGGGCAACCGATACAGCCCAACCGGCGAAATCCCTGATCATAGAGTTCACAGTATGGAACTTGATATTTCCGAATGAACAGCCAGACATCTTCCTCTGTCCAATCCAAAATTGGATTTAAAAACCGTTTGCCCTTCATCACGCACGTTTCAACCTGTCTCTGGAGCTCATCGTTATCACAATTCAGGTAGATTTCCTGCCGCTTCTTTACATTTCTCCCCAGAATTTCCGCAAAGCCGCGATTGGCCCTTCCTGCACTTTCCTGCCAGCGAACACCGGTAACGGTAAAACAGCCTTCTCCACCGCATTCTTTTAGCACCTCGCAGCAGTACCGGGCTTTCCTGGTCGGCGGAATCTGTTTTTTGGGAATCAGCTGCCACATAGATAAAGCCGGCCGGTCTATCACTACCTGCGGATAATCCCGTCGGATAAATTGCACCAGCTCCGGCGGGTCCACCGTTGTCAGATGATAATGGGCTTCAAAACGGATTCCTGCCATCTGCGCCAGTCTGTAAATCACCACGCTGTCCTTGCCCCCGCTAAATGCCAGATAATACCCTTTCTGGCTCATGCGCAGTGCCATTTCCTCAAATGTCTGAAAGAGTCGGATGGCACGGTCTACTTTTTCCTTTAAAGTATAAAATAAGCATAATTGCTCCATAATCTCCCGTCCTTTGCATAAAATTTGCTGCTTCGGACGGAAAAGCCATGCTTACGGTGTGTCTTTTTACGCCGCTTACCGTATAGTGTCGAGACGCCGGCTCACAGCTGCCAGCGTCTCTTGCGGCAACCAGATTTTTTTCCGGCAATGAGAATCAGGAGCACGCTAGATCTGTAAAGGAATCTCCGCATATGCAATCCGGCGGATCTCCAGAATCTTTACGTTGGAAATCTGCCGGTAGGGATGGACCTTGTTAAAATTTGACACCCAGTCGCTTAAAATGATTTCCGCTTCTATGTCAAAATCCTCATGGTCCATACTGAGAAACAGGTATTTAACTGTAATCCGGTAATTCTGTCTTACTGTCAGATAAGCATACCGTATCGCATACAACGGAACCGATATTCTGGCTGTCAGCATTTGAGACGGATGAAGCTTTTTAAGAAGTTTCCGGTACACTTCTGTAGCCGGCAGTGTACCGCCAATCCCGACTTCATTAAATTGTGCCAAGTCTGCAAATTTGTGAATATGCATCGCTAGACCTCCCTACATACATATAAGTTCTTTTTTATCTCTTCGGTAAAGATAGGGATGGTCGGATAAAACTTCATCTGGGCTCAGCAGTGATGCGTTCACGTCACTGATTGCTGAACGAGCATTTTCGATTTCTGCTTCCGAACAATAGGGCCTCAGCAATACTTCATGAACGCTGCTGGGAATGATCAGCCAGTCACAGTCATACTGATTCGCGTATGTTTCCAGCACATCAGGGTACAAAAGTGCAGATGCACCATTCCATTCGAGTGCGTTTGTTAACGTGTAGAGAGACGTATCCACTTCTTCAGCTTGATTCATCTTTTCCAGCGTCAGAGTTCCATGCTCCTCCAAATACTCCTGTACTGAAAAAAATTTTGCCGGCTGCTGTTTTACCATGTTGTCCAGAGCAATTTCGTATAGTTCGTGCGGTGTAGTATTCCATATACGTACGAGTTTATTATGAATCAATATACTGCCTGCCGGGTTGTATAAATAGAATACAGCCGATAAATCCAGATAAGGAATATGAGGCGTTGTTTTTAGCAGATATTTGCTCCGCTCGGTATTGATGAGTTTCAGGTAGATTCTGTTTTTTACTCTCACGAAGTCAAAAATATCCATGGTAATTTGTTCCATCAAGTCTTCAGCGATTTTCTCGTTTTCGCCAAGTGCTGCAACTAATTGATGGACTATGTCGCTCAAATCATCTTCGCAGTGATTATTTAAGTACCTTTCATAAAGCTTTTCCACGCAAAAACGAATGCCGGTCTGTTGTCCTGCTTTTCGCATAAGCAGTTCGAGGCTTTTTACATCATTCGGCTTCAGTATCGTGCATAATTTTACTTCTTCATCGCTTGCCACTTGCTTTGTCACATTTTCCAACAGCTTTTCAGCAAATTCCTGAAGGTTCATCATTCTCTTCTTTCCTCCATTCTTTCAGTTTTCTCCGGACCGTAGACGGGTCGCAATTCAAATATTCTGCAGTTACCTCATTACTGTATCCCTTTTGTTTCAGCGCAATGAAGGTCTGTCATTTGGATTTGAACCTGTCAGGATTACTTGATTGGGATGTCCCGCAGTCACCCTGATTCCTTCCCCGTTCATACAAACTCCAGGCTTTGCTTGCTCCAACATTCAGGATAATCGCAATGAGAAGGCTGTAGCAGCCATCCAGGTCATAATGATTTCTCAAGTTTTTCTCTTCAATTGGATTCCTCCTTCCGGCCTCTTTTCCGGCCTTTTTCGCAATAAAAAAGACACCAAACCCCTATTTTAAAGTTTGATGTCTTTCTGATATTGGCACAAAGGCCTTATTTATTGTTAAAAAGCATGCTTCCGGTTTATGCCGGAACAAAAGTTGTTTGCGGTCAAAAGACTGCATAAATCAACTATCGCTCTTATTTTACCACTATATATTGTATGAGTCAATTTTATTTTTACTATATCATGTAAATTTACAATATTTCATTTATAGTGAAATCGTTTGTTTGATTCTAAGCATCATCATCTCCCTATTCGTAGGAAACATTGCATAAAAAGTTGCACTCTTATCTATTCATTTTCCATCCTTCGGCTTGTTCGCGGATCTGGATAAACTTTTTATAAGTCCCTTCCTGTTGCAGCAGTTCCTTATGCGTACCTCTTTGAGCCACAGTCCCGCCATCAATCACAAGGATTTGGTCGGCGTTCTCAATCGTAGCCAGACGATGAGCAATCGTAATAATGGTCTTGCCATGTGTCAGGGCAGAAATAGCTTCCTGGATCAAATGCTCATTCTCCGGGTCAATGCTTGCTGTTGCCTCATCCAAAATGACAATGGGAGCATCCTTGAGCATCGCCCTGGCAATGGAAATTCTTTGCTTTTCACCGCCGGAAAGCGAAGAACCCCCTTCACCAATCACCGTGTCATATCCGTCCGGCAAAGCCATTATGAAGTCATGGCAGCGGGCCGCTTTTGCGGCGGCGATAATCTGTTCATCCGTAGCGTCCGGGCTGCCGAATTTAATGTTATTCTTGATGGTATCCCGGAACAGGTAGACATTCTGAAAAACCATGCTGATATTTTTGAGCAGACTATCGCAGGTAAATCTGCGAATATCTGTTCCACCAATGGTAATCATTCCGCTGTTGACATCGTAAAAACGGGCAATCAGGTTACACAGCGTAGATTTTCCGCTGCCAGATGGCCCCACGATGGCGGTTGTGCTATTCTGCGGAATTTTGAAGTTCAGGTCATGCAGAACAATCCGGCTGTCATATCCGAAAGAAACATCCCTAAACTCAATATCATAGGTTGCCGGTTTGATGTCGGTGCCATCCTGGTCGATATAGTTTACATTCTCCAATGCTTCCAGCTTATTCATGGCAGAGTCCACAACTCCAAGCGTATGGGCTGCGTCATTGATATTCTCCACACTGCCGAACATCACAAAAGAGAACAGGACAAACATCAGGAAGAACGCCATACTCATTTGTCCCTGCAATGCCTGCCATGCACAAATAAAGACAATTCCCACCGAAGCCAGTTTCAAGGCAAACAGATGCAGACAGTTAAATGGAGTAAAGCCTTTTTCCACCTTGATATGAATATCTTTCAGATCTTTACTGGCACTACGAAAGTTCTCAATAGAGGCCCCTTCCTGTCCAAAGGACTTCACAATGGAAAGCCCCCGGATGTATTCAATCGCTGCGCCGGACATATCTTCCATTGCTTTATGGGTTGTTGCAGCGGTTTTTTCACTGTGTCTGCTGATCCCCTGCAAAGCCAGCGCCGAAAGAGCAACGCCGACAATGGAAATAACCGCAGCAACGGGGCTGAAGAAGATCAGACATAAAACGATGGCAATAAACTTTGCGTATCCATTGATGATGACATCCACCATTTTCATGCCCTGTAATTCCAAAGTAGACAATTCCGTGGTAACACCTGCCAGAATGTCACCGACACTGTTCTGCGAAAAGTACCCAAGGGGAACCCGTTTCAGTACATCGCCCAGATGAATACGCTGTCCGGCGGCCACTTCATATCCAATGCTTTCCTGCAATACTGCCCGGAGATAAGAAAGCAGGAAGTTCAGTGCAATCGAGCCAATAATGATCCCCAGCATTTTCCAGATTAAAACAGTATCAATCGCAGTATTCGTCCAGTATGCCTGAATCGCTTTATCCAGTGCGAATGCGGCTGCCATTGTAGGAATAGCAGTAGACAAACTGCTGAAAAAGGAACACACAGAACCAAGATAGAGGCGTCCTTTATATTTACCAGCCCACCGGATAATGCGTTTCATTGACTTAAACATTGACAGCCACCTCCTTTTTCTCGCCCACAGACCAGTTCTTTGCACCAATATGAGCCTGCCACATATCCGCATAAAGCGGGCAGCGTTCCAGGAGTTCCTCCTGCTTTCCGCAGTCAACAATCTGCCCTTTCTTCAGAACGACAATCTGATCTGCGTTTTGAATGGTAGACAGACGATGTGCAATCACCAGGAGGGTTTTTCCTTTGGAAAGAGCCATGATGGATTTCTGGATTTTATCTTCATTCTGCGGGTCAGTGAAAGCAGTTGCCTCGTCCAAAATCACAATAGGCGCATTTTTCAGGATTGCTCTCGCAATAGCAATTCGTTGCTTTTCTCCGCCGGAGAGCCGCTTGCCAGCGTCACCGGCCGGGGTGTCATATCCTTTTTCCAGTCGGGCAATAAAATCATCGCAGCAGGCCGCTTTTGCGGCAGCATATACTTCCTCATCTGCAGCATTTGGATTACCCAGGCGGATATTCTCTTTGAGAGAACAGTTAAACAGGAAATTGTCCTGTGTCACAAAGCTGACCAATTCAGAAAGCTGCCGGATGGAAAGTTCCTTAATATTCGTGCCGCCTATGGAGATACTGCCACCGGTCACATCCCAAAATCGAGCAATCAGCCGAGCCACGGTGGACTTGCCCCCGCCGGATGGCCCAACCAGGGCTGTAAAACTTCCTTGCGGCATTTTCAGGCTGATGTCATGCAGCACTTCGTTTTGCTCAGTGCCATCATAGGAGAAAGACACATCCTGTAAAACAATATCGGTGTGCCTAATCGGAACAATCCTGCCAGAGTCCGGCAATACAGGCAGGTTCAGAAGTTCATTTGCAGCTTCTACTGCATACTCCATTGACTTTGCCTCGTTGATAAAAGTAGTAGCTTTCATCAGCGGGCTGACAATACTCAACGAAAGAATAATTCCCATCGCCAATTCAGCAGGCGTGATACTCCCGCTCTGCGTCAGCAGCAAACCGATGGGAAGTACCCCCAACAGGGTAGTGGGCATAATCGCCATCATCAGGTTCATTGTTTTCCAGGTACTCTTGAACCATGCCAGGGTAAAATCCTTAAAGGACTTTACCGCTCCTACGAACTTCTCATAGGAACTGGTGCTTTGATTGAACGCCTTAACAACCTCAATGCCTTCCACATACTCAATAATGACATTGTTTACATGATTGTTTGCCTCCATATAAGCTGCGTACTGGCTGTTATAGTTCCGCATGAGCAAGAACATGGGGATCATAGCCAGAACCGGGGCAATCAGAACTGCAAGGCCCAAACGCCAGTCAATCGCCAGCAGCCAGATAAAAATAGCAACCGGAAGGAGCAGGTTCGATGTCAGCTCCGGGATCATGTGGGCCAGAGGCGGCTCCAAATCCTCTACCTTGTCCATGATAATATTCTTCAAGTAACCGATCCTTCGTCCCATTACTTCGCCAAGGGGCGCTCTCATCAGTCGGTTTGCGATTTTCAGGCGGATACCTTCCAGTATCGTGTAAGCGGAGATATGTGCCAAAATTGTGGAAATGCCAAAGCAGATGACGCGGATCAGGTATCCGCCGACTCCTACCAGACACCAGAGCATGATGTTGTTCAAAGTAGCGGTCCGGTTAATGAACAGGAGCAGGATTTCATACACCGCCCAAAACGGAACAAAGCCTCCGGCAACACTTAAAATGGCACACAAAACCGAGAGGGTCATTTTCCCTTTGCAGGGACCTGCAAAAGAAAAAAGCGTTTTGACCCAATGCTCTTTTTGCTGCTTCATATCAATTCACCTCTCTCGATCAATTTAGCCAGCAAAGAAATAAGGATGGTTAATCTTTGCTAACCATCCTTAATGCTATCACAATTCAATTTTTCTTTCCGCTCCATACGGCCTTTTTTATTCCAATCAGATAATTGATTTTCGATATTCCAACGGCGTTTTCCCCATTGTCTGATGAAATGCGGACGCGAATTTGCTGGGGCTGTCATATCCCACAAGTCCCGCAATCTCCGCCACTTTCAGCGACTTATCTGATTTCAGTAAAGAGGCAGCATAGTTCATTCGATAGTTTCTCATGTATGTAAAAATCGGGCTGCCATATACCGATTTGAAACAGTTTTTCATAGGGGTCAGGGCAATATCAAACCGCGCGGAGAGTTCTTCCAAAGTATAGTTTTTGGTCAAATCCTGCGTCAGAAGTGCCTGGATCGCTTTGATTTTCTCAACCTGGCCTTTATAAAAATAGGGGCGTTCTTCTGTATGGCCCGAAAGTTCCAGTGCGTCCAGATACAGCAGCAGCTCCAACACTTTGATCTTGAAATAGTCCTTTTTGATTTTGACCGGCACATTGTAGAGTTCGGAAAAAATATGCTCAATGGCCGGTTCTCCTGGAATGACATAGGGTGTACGGTCGCTGCAATACTTTTTTTGCAATTCATAAAGATCCACAGAAAAGTCTTTCATAGAGGCCGGGATTTCCTTTGCCGCAGTCTCCATCTGAAAGCCAATGGAAATACCGTGATAGTGAGAAAGTGGAAATTCCACCTTGCCGGAATGATGGATGCGGCGATCCACCCGAAGATCGCCAGCCTCTAAATAGCTAAAGGCATTCTGGCCGACTTCCTGCTCAATGCGCCCTTCCCGGCAGTGGTCGATACAGAGCAGATCCATATCTGTCTGGAAGCCCGAAATGCACTCCTTCATGTGGAAATCATTATACATGAGAAATACACCGGGAAAGACATGATAGAGCGTCATCATGCCTTCACCGGAGTTATCACTTAAACGCATGACCTTACAATCATCGGACTCGACCAGGTTTTGAACATTCGGGCCGTAGTACATTTCCTGGAATAATTCCGGCATAGACGCTGCCTCCTTTCCTCTGTTTGGCGTGCTTTTCACGCCCTCCAGTTACACCCACAGGGTGTTTCTTTGGAGCATCCCTCCATATTAAATATTTTATCACAAGTCCGGCCCAAAAACTCAAAATCATGGGAAACAATGATGATAACTTTATTTTCATCATTCAACTTGCGGATCATGTCGCTCACTTCCAGCATACGATGATAGTCCAGCCCACTGGTAGGCTCGTCAAAGACAAGCACATCCTTGTCGGAGAGAATAGCGGTTGCTACTGCAAGGCGCTGTTTCTGACCTCCTGACAAGGCCATCGGATGACGGTCCTTGAAATCCAGCAAATCAAAAGACCTGAGAATTTTTTCAATCCGTTCCGGCGAACAATCTGGCTGAGCCAGTTCACATTCGTTCCATACGCTGTCTGAAAAAAGCTGATGGTTCACATCCTGCATCACACAAAAGCTGGCCTTATTACGCTGTTTTGCTTTCAGTGTTTGCCCGTCCAGCCGAACCGTTCCATTCACTTCTTTCAAAAGCCCGCACAGGCAGCGCATCATCGTCGTTTTTCCTGCGCCGTTATGACCGACAATTCCCAATACTTCGCCCCGTTTTGCAGAAAAGCCAAGGCCGCTGAATACCGGCTGCTTATCAAAGGCACAGGAAAGATTTTCTACGGATAAGCCTTCCTGCGCTCCTGGCGGATCGGCAGGGGGCAGCTCCAGCACAGGATGGACAAGACTTCTAAGCCCCATCCGGATACGCTGCTCATCCGAAAGATTGCGAAACTCATCCCCGGAAAATATCTGGACGATTTTCCCCTTTTGAATGAAGATTGCCCGGTCGATCAGGTCCATCAGGAAATATAGGCGGTGTTCGGCAATAACAACCGTCCGTCCTTCTTTTTTGATCTGGATAATCTGCTGGCGTAAGGTGTCAATCGCGTCAGCATCCAGATTTGCCGTTGGCTCGTCCAGTACAAAAATGGACGGGTTCATGGCATATACAGAGGCAAACGCAAGACTTTGTTTTTCTCCGCCGGACATGGAAAAAATGTTTCTTCCCAAAAGCGATTGAATTTTCAGGGCGGAAACAGTGGCCTCATATCGCTCTTTGATTTTCTTTGGTTCGACACCCGCATTTTCCAGACCGAAAGTAATCTCACTGTCCGAGTCAATATTGAAAAACTGAGATTTCGGATTTTGGAACACGGAGCCAACCTGCTCTGCCAGACGGTACATTTCTGTTTTTGACACTTCCATACCATTTACAATCGCCCGGCCGGATAAAGTACCGCCCTCGACAAAATGAGGGATTAAGCCGTTAATCAGTTTTGTCACTGTTGTTTTGCCACAGCCCGACTCCCCTGTAAGGACAACACATTCTCCCTGCTGAATATTCAGATCAATATGGGAAAGCGTTCCCTGCTCTTTCTCATATTCAAACGATACATCCTGAATTTGGATCACATGGAACACCTCCTTATCCCACTGTAATTGAAATCACACAGAAAACCACACCTGCCGCCAGACATAAAAAGTCCTGCACACCGAACTTCATTTCAATCATGCTTGTCTTTGGTGCAGGATTTTCAATGCCCCGTGTAACAGCGGCTGCGGATAATTCTTCCGCTGTTGTTGTTGCAGAGATCATGATCGGCACCAGTAAGCACTCAATTTTTTGTACCCCATGAATATTACGGAGCTTCATGGCATCCCGGATATAGCCGGTTTCTTCTTTTAAGGCCGGAAAATACCGGACGGTTACAGACAAAGGAATAATCAAGCCCTGCGGGATATGCCATTTCCGAAGCGCAACCATCAATTCCCGGACGGGCGTTTTCTGTAAAACCATCGTACCGACAATCAAACAAGGGAAAATCTTTCTTGCATAAGATACAATGATCGTGAAGCTGCTGGCTAAAATTTTCGGCCCGTTTGGGAATACATAGTATTGCAGCGCCAGACAAATCCCAAATGCGATTGCCAGTTTGCCTGCGGATTTTTGGCACCCGCAGGCAACGATCAGCAGGAGCAGAAAAGCAACCCATGTAATTTCAACCCATACGGAGTGCTGGGTAAAGGCCACAATATTTGCCAGCACCAACAAAAGCAATTCCGTCCGTGGATCGAACCTTAATGTATGTTTTTTGCCCTCCCCATTCATCACACAATTCCTGCCTTTACAAAGTGCTTTTTGAACAGACCTCTGGCAATAAATGCACCGATGATACCACCGATGATTGGAGCAACAAACAGAACGATTAACATTGCATTGGACGACAGAGCTTCAACTGCCGCAACATAATCAGCGGGCATTCCCTGTTCTGTAATCTGTGCCAGGAAATCGGCCTTAAACAACCAGATGGGAAGGGGAGAACCAACCATCCCCAGCGAAAAAATCACATAGGCAATCGAATTTCCCTTGAAGCTATTATACTTAGTCACCGCTCGGACAACTTCGGCCAAAATGCAAGTAGAAGCCATCGAGATCAGGATTACAAGGGTAAATTGTCCAGTGACAAAATAGATAAGAGCAGTGATAAGCCCCATCAGGAAAACTGCACCCAGTTTTTGAACCTTTGCGACCATCAGCATAAAGGGAATACCTGCAAACACAGCAATAAAGCCAGGCATCAGCATCCAAAGAACAGGGTGAATGCCTCCAAGAAGCATGAAGGCAAAGTTGATGACAAAGTAGATTGCGGAAAAGATACCGATGGTAATAAGGTCTTTTCCTTTCAGTTTTTTGTCCGTACTTACTTCAGACATTGAACATTCCTCCTTTTAGTTAGGTAGTGCTAACCCGTAGGCTTTTTGAAAGCGCCTTTCGGCGCTTACAGTAATTATCATAGCAGACCTGAAAAGTCTTTTCCGCTCCAATCGGCCTTTTTTGTTCCGATAAGACTTTTTATCTACTTTTCTTATAAAAAAAAGGACGAGATTCTATTCTTTTGAAGTTCGTTTTGCATACTAATTCTAAAGATTATATTGCTGCGATTCAAGAAAGACGTTCCAGATACGGGGAAAGACGTTTCTCAATCTCTTCCAACTCTTCTTTGGAGGCCGTTTCCAAATCATGATCTGTTTCACCAATCACATCCAAAATAATCTCCTCACGCAGAGTTTGCAGCATTTCATCTCCAGTATGAATAATTTCCGGCGTATACATAATTTCATCTCGTTCTGGGCCGTAATGAAGAAGTACATATCCAAATTTTGTCTGGCACACATCAATAAATGGACTGGAAACAATGTAGTCCTTAAATATCTCCAGTACATTTTCAATTGTTTTTTCCATAATAATTTCACCTCGTATATTTACTAGTTTTCCTGCAGGCCTATACATATTATAGGCAAAACATATGTTCGATGTCAACATCAATATTCAGACACCATATGTATATTATATCTTACCCTGTAAAAAAGAGCTACAGAATTGCCAGTAGCTCTTTGGTTATAAAATATCTGCTGTTCTATTATATTTTTACTTGCTTAGAATCGAAATCGCTCCAGCATATAAATCGGCAATGTCAGAATATCTCCATCCTGTCTGCCTTTTATATTACCCTTCAAGTAAAGAAGCCTGTCCGCCTTTTGATTTTTCAGCGCCAATAGGGATGTAGGTGCATTTCTCATCCCAGACTTTACCTCTATCAGATACCGGATGTGGCTTTGAATTCCCTGCACCACAAAATCAATCTCACCGCCTTGATAAGTAGCAAAAGCCGGCATTTCAAAGGCAATTTCCTCCGGGAAATCCTGGCGTTTTAAAAGATTGATAAAGACATAATTTTCATTTAAGACATCGCTTCTAGTTGACTCTGTAGCTCCTACTCGATTTAGATAGTAGTTTGCCACACCCAAATCCATGAAAAAACATCTACGTCCCGGCTTAAAGTCCAGAATATCCATTTCTACAATCTTTGCGCCAAATGCTATCATACCGGACTGATACAGCCAATTAACCATACGGTTGCAGGCCACTTTTGAAAGATTGCTGAAACCGTCCTTTGCCACTAACCTTTGAAGTTCTTCGCCGACGCTTTCCTCCTCTGAACCTTTCTTCCCGCAAAGCAAAATCCGGCAGATACTGAAGAAGATGTTTGTAAAAATGCTGCTATCCGTAATATCCTTAAAATAACGCATAGAATCATTGAGGAACGTCTGAATAATCCCCATCAGTTCTTCCTGCGCCAGCATCAAATCCCGTTCTTGTAAATAGCGTTCCACTACTTTGGGATATCCGCCGATTATACGGTATATCTCATATGCCTCTTTTAAACGGTCATAAACCTCTGGCTGCCCATCATCCACCTGCAGCGAAGGAAGGCGCAGATAGGCAGTGTACAGATTCTCGTCATACGCCTCCAAAAACTCCTCAAAGGAGAGTGTGTGGAGAATAATTCTGGTCACGTCACCGCTGGAATAACGAAATTCCGGTTCCAGAACCCGTCCCGGATAACTACTTACTACGATAAAGTGTGCCCGGAACTGTCTGGTAAACTCCCGAATCCGATTATAAATTTCAGCGGATTCCTGAATTTCATCAATAATGATGACGGTATCGGGTGAATCAACAAAAGAAGGCGCATAAAGCCGGAACACATCCTGCAGAGGATTTTGGGGACGTTTTGCCCCCGGTTTCCAATCTGTCGCCCGATGATAGCACTCCAAGAATCGTTTTCCCGACAAGTCAAATAGGTTAATATAGATTTTATCCTTAAAATTTTCATCTGCAAATTTATTAATGATATATGTTTTTCCCACCTGCCTTGCCCCATTGACCTCAAGGGTATTATGGCCGGGTCTGGATTTCCACTCCAGCAGGCGGTTGTAAATTTTTCTTTTTAAATACATGAATACTCTCCCTCCGTCATCCAACTGTATTATAGCAAAGTTTTCCTAAAATCCCTACTTTTTTCTACCGCTTAAAAGCTGGAGCAGGCGATGCAGCCGCCTACTCCCTTTCCTAAACATATTCTGGTATCTTTTTATTTCAGGTAGATGTATTTCTGGCCTAACTAAATCAAAAATTTCACTCATTATCCTCAAACAAACTCAGCTGGACTGGCCTGTTTTGTTCTTCCCGTAGTCTCTGTTCCCGCAGCTTGCCAAGCTCTTTCAGCCGTTCTTCACCAAGCCATTTGTCTGCATGGATACGGTCAAGTGAATGTGGATTCAGATTTTCATATCCAATTTCCAATATTTTTTTCTCCAGGCGTTTCGTCCGCGTTTCTTTGGCCCTCTCCCTGCGCTCTCGTTTCTCCTGTAGTTCCTGTTTCTGTTGATGTGATGCATGGCAAATCGTAATACCGGCTCGGATGTCTTCCAAATCCTGGAGTAAATCCCTGCTTTCCCGCTGCTCTGCACGTATGTTCAGTACCTCCACAGAAAAATCCCTGCCGTGATATTCCGCAAAAAATAATTCCCTATGATACTGATTATGTACCCGCCAATTAATTTCATCCTTACATAGTCTGGCATATGCTTTACAGATATCAATGCTGACCGGATGATTCAGGGCCCGGATTCCTTTTGTTATCCTGGTAAAACGTTCCCCCTCAAACAACGTTCCATCTTTCGAGTAATCCCTTCCTGTTATTTTTAAATCATAAAAGACATTTCCCCGCTTTCGTTCCAGTTCTCTCCCTCTCATGGGGCAAAATCCACTGCAGCGAAAACGGGCGCAGTCTGCAGGGTCATATTCCATCTTCCAACAATCTTCAGACGGATCATAGCGCATTAACTTTTCACATGCTCTCCCATTTTTCTGCAAAATAAAGCTTAATTTTTGCCGATGAATTTCATCCTCTCGTATTTTTCGCAGTTCCTCCACGCTGCCTTCGTAAGAATACGGTTCTCCTGTCAAATGTACATTGCACCAATCCTTCAGTACACCGCTTCCCTCCCTTAAATATGGATGCCGTTTTTCACAGTCTGTCCGTCTGTATGGGCAATGGATACACGCCAAATCATTCTCATAGGTCCAGTCAAGTCCCCTAAATGACATTGAACTCATCACATGCAGGCCCTGTACCTGCAGGCCGCAGGGAGTTTGGAACGTCTGTTCATAAATCCACCATGGCTGATAGGAAAATCCGCCATAAAAGTTATTCAAATCCTTTTTCCAGTCCTGTATGGTGACATAATCGGGATAATGTTCCGCTGTATATCCCTCGTTTAAAAGCCGTTTTGTCAGCTCATTGTACCGATATTTCATTTGTTCCTCCTATATGCCCTGACATGGTCTTATATCAAAGTAATGCTCCATCCGATTTCGTAAAGTCTCCACCGTCATATCATATTCTGCTGCAATGCAGCTTTCACAGCATGGATACCGATAGGTCAGTGTTTTGGATATCCGTTTATCCCAGCTGTTAATCCTCTTTCCGCAAATGTTACAAGATTCATTCAGATAACGGACCTTTGCCATACATGCGCGCCCTCCTGTCTGCATAGAAAAAGGCAGAGTTTATTTGCTCTGCCTGATTGATACACATCCTAATATTAAAAAAACGGCAAAGTCCCAAGTACTCTGCCGCTTTTCTTACTTTGCATGGAGAATAATTAACGCTTTTTATACGCATTCTCTATACGCCATATATTCCTTTGCCTCATCTTCAGTTAGCGAGAACTTCTGCCGAATTCTCTTTAAAATCTCATCTTCCGGCAGTTTATTATTCCGGTATATCGCAATTACACCATAAATTATTCCCAACTGAAACCCCAGCTGAAATCCTTTTTCAAATCCTTTTCGCTCAACGCCTTCACTAAGATTGCACATATGCGATATCTCCCTTCCCCAAAATTGCTTTGATAAGTTAAATAGACAGACCAAAGGGCCATTTACTGCTACTTATGCATTTATAATTTCCTCCATAAAGTTATTTCCCGAATCAAACTCAAATATGGAAATTTCATGCGAACCAAGATACCGAATAAACTCTTCTTTTGTCATTTCAGCAATATCGGCACAATAGCCCAGCGATACTCTCCTATTTTTATACAAATCCAAAGCCACCATTTTTTTTCATATAATCAGCAAAAGCGGTTTTGTCTTCATGAAGGGCCAGAAAAACTTCTTCTGGAATATGAATTGATATCGTACACATATAAACACCTTTTACATAAATAATTTTATTTTGAAAACCGGCAATAGCCCAAGTCCCCCGCCGGTTTTCTTACTTTCTAAGTATTAAATTATCTTAATTGAGAAGTCATTTTCAAAAAAGATTATCCAGCCCAATTTGGCTTAATACAAGCAAAACGACCTAATCACTTTCCATCTTCGTGCGCCATATATTCTTTGGCTTCATCCACAGTTATAGTAAATTTTTTCTGAATCCATTTTAAAATCTCTACTTCTGACATTCCCTGATCACGGTACGCTTCAATTACACCATATACTTTTCCCTGCTGAATCCCTTGCTGAATCCCCTGCTGAATTCCCTGCTGAATCCCTTGTTGAATCCCCTTTTCAATCCCTTTTCTCTCAACACCTTCACTAAGATTACACATAAGCGACACCTCACTTTCTAAGCTTTGAGTCATCTTAATCAAGAAATCATTTTCTAATATATGACACTTTTCTTCCGGTTTCGTTTCGGTAGAAAGAAGCACGTTCAATAATCTTAAAACGCCGGCTTCATCCAAATCTTCCGGCTGGCCCAGACAAATCATCACTGCTGTCAGCAAATCGTAATTGCGCTTCTCTTCTTTTACCTTTCCAACAAGATTCTCTTCCTCAACATAATACCGCGTAATGGTATTCTCACGGTTTTTAGGAGGATTCATGCAAATCCAAATACTGTAGACCTTTTTGATCTTTTCGTAATGGGATTCTGTAAACTCTTTCCCATACTGGGAAGAAATCATCCTGCTGCAATAGTAAATTCCACGTTTGATTAAGGGATACCCTGGATAAAAATCGTTTTGCGCCTCAATATTGATAATGAGCTGAATCAATTCCCCTGACACCGGGACCACTGCCCTGAAGCGGATATCGTAGGTTACCAACCCCTCTGTCATGGTCACATCCTCTGTTTCCATACCGGAAATCATTGGGTGATTATCAAGCTCCCCTTCATCCGGATTTACTGGAATATCCGCAACCTGTGGCTGTCCTTCAATGTATTTCTGGGCAATCTCATCAACATCAAAATTGCGGAATTCTTCCAGACAATGTTTCATGATCCATGCCAAAATAATCTTTTCGGACAACAGCCGTTTACATGCCGCATCATAGTTTGCTTTATCGTCTGCTACACGGATATGTTTTGCAATCGTTGCTTCTGGCAAGCTGTATCATCTCCTCCGTTTTCTTTATCATACCATATTCTCTTTAAAGTTTCCACATTTTTACGGTGAACAAACAATGAACTCCTTTTTCTATACCGTATGTCCGGTTATGCCGCCCACTCCCCTTCCTGCAAATATTCCGGAATCTGCTGGATTTCCTGCTTCAGCAGATAGTACAAGCTGGTAAAGTTCCCAATCCGGTTCTGTCGGAAGGCATATTCCAGCTCAAAGGCTCGGATGTAGGCTTCTGCCCGCGCGAAAAGAGCAAACATATCCCGGTCGTTTAAGTATATTGAAACTTTCTTTTGACATTGATAGGTCCCCTTTTCGCAATAGCTTCCGCCATTGGCATTGTATGCCATGGTTCCAACTCCATTTTGAATTTCTACATACCATGGATACCTTCGAATTTCTCCCTGGCTGTCCAGATCATATCGGCTAATCGTCATCTTGCGCACAATACTTTGCCCGTTTTCATCCGGATCGCCAAAAATCTTTTCCTGATGGAAGTCAAAGTCCAACAGGTGGCTGAACAGTACGGAATAAATATACCGGACATCCTCCGGCGTTAAATTATCGGATACAGAAATTTTATTTTCTCCGGTGCCATTGCTGTAATCCAGCATATTGACACGGATTAAGGAGCGTTCCCCTCCCTCTGACTTTTCTCCGGACGCATGGATGTGGGCCGGGAAGAGCCTGGAGGACGGTTTCAGGCTGTCGCACAATTCCAGCAATGCCTTATCCGTCTTATATACCGCAATCTGCCAGGACTCCTCTTTGGGCCAGTCCTTTTCTTTCTTTTCGTTCTGCTTCATCCGTTTCCTCCTTAACGTAAATAGGCCATTAAAAGTTTGGTCAGCTTTACCGGCATGGTCTCCAAATCAGAAATATTCAAAAAACCATTCTGATAAATATTCTCAATTAATTCCCTGTCTTCCCCGATTGCCGCAGCAAAGAGATGTATCCCCCTTTTTTCCAGGCAATGTTTCGTTTCAAGCAGGTCCTTTCGTGCCGGTTCCCCGGAATATCCTTTTCCGTTTGGCTTGCCGTCTGAAATCAGGACAAGGATTTTTACTTCCTCCTCCCGCTTTGACAGCCGCTCTCCCACATAGCGCAATGCCGCACCATCCCGGTTGCAGCCAATGGTTTCCATTCCGGCAATCCGAACCGCATCATTTCCATCAATGGAGTCAAACTCTGCGTAGGAGCAGATATCCACGACTTCGTCCGCTGAAAAGCAATAGGTATCGTGAGTACTGTGACCATATACCAGAACAGGAATGCTTAATGCCTCACAAAACCAGTAAAGCGCCAGCGCTGTCTTTCGTGCGTTCTCAATCCGTTCGCCATTCATGGAGCCGGAAACATCTACCAAAACTGCAAATGCAAGGGAAGGATCTTCCTCTGGAAGCAATTTCTTTTCAAACAGCTTTCCATCTCTTCGGTAGAGTTCTCCCCTGCTTAACCGTTTACCCATGTAGAGGCCTTTTAGGATTCCTCCTTCCTTCTGCTGCAGAATCTCCTCCGCAAGTTTTTCCAGGTGCTTTGCTGTCTTCCTGCTCTCCCCAGCTATCCTATGGTAATTACGGAAAGAATTTTCAGAAATATCAATCTCACGGTGAAACTGATAACGACAGCCTGCATGGATTTTGTTTTGGGGAATGTCCTTTAGCTCTTTTTGAAGAACATTCTTTCGCGCACTCTCCTCTTCTCTGGTCACCATAGAACCTGCCAGCTGGTTTAAGGCCTTTGGCAGGTCATTTAAGATGTTCCAAAGGTCGTTCCCTTCCTGAGTGTCTGCTTCCTCATCGGTACCCGTTTGTTCCTTACTCTCCCTCGGATTCGACCTTTGGGAATCCGCCATTTGTCCGTCCGGTGCCTCGTTTATCTCCAATTTCTTAATGGAAGGTATCCCGTCCAGGCTTCCGTTCCACCCTTCTGGTGGTTCGGACACACTTTCTCTTTCCGCTGCTGCTTCCGACAAACTCACCCAGCGCACCTTTTCTTTCCAGTATTCATCCAGCCATTTTTGTAATTGCACTGGATTAATCTGCTCTTTTTCAATCAGAGCATCTGTGCTGCAAATCACCTTTTTTATATACTTCCAAAGCTTTAAGATCAGCTGATTGGTGGCGTGGTAGCGGATATCCGGGTCATCGTTTCTGGTGGAATCGTCAATCCAGCGTTTACAGCGGTTCAGACAATTCTGATATCGCTTTGGATATGTTGCTTCCTCATCGGTTTTTCCAGCCCGCGCATAGCGAAAAATCAAGTCTATCATGATGTCAAGCTCACTGCTGTCCGCCGCATTTCGCTCCTGCAGGGTTGGAATCTTACGGATGATGATTTCCGCATTCTTCTGAATCGAGCTGCGCACCGTGCCGGGATATTCCCGGCACATAAACGCCTCAATATAGACGTCTTCCAGAATATTGTTCAGATGGGCCGCTATTTTCCGGATCCAGAATACGGCAACGGGATTTTTTTGCTCCAGATATTCCTTCATTTCTTTCCAGGCTCTCCGGTCTGCCGCATCATGCTGCTCTGGAACCGCCGGGTAGCAAAGACCTTTTTGGAACCCGTTCACATACTGTGACCGCCGGTTAAAATCCGAGCAGCGAATATGACCACATTCATGGGCAATCAGCCCTTCATGGCTTATGGCCCTTTCCTCCCTGCTGGGAAAAGTCAGGGAAATCGGATTCCCTGTATTCAGAGTAATCTGGCTCCCATCGGTAAAGGCAGCCTGGCTTCCCGGATTCTCATCATAAAAGACTGCGAGTGTTACAAAGGGCTTTTGCCCCAACGCCTTTGCCAGGCGCCAGAGAGGCGCCCGATAGGCTTCGGAAACAAATAGTTCCTGGTCTGTAATCTGCTCTTTTCGGATTTTCAGCCGTTTCCTAAAATCAGCAGTCCTGTTTCTTGTATTCAAATTCTCCCTCCTGTTTATGCCGCCTGTACGACGGGCGTTTCATTCTTCTCCTGGAACTTTGTCAGAATCTGTGTTTTGTAGATTTCCTCCCGTTCTTCCTTATTGGGAGAGGCTTTTGCTATCACGGTATGCAGGGAGGCTTTGCACACATCCTTTTGAATCAGATAGGCCCAAACCCAGTCTTCATACTCCCGGTAGCCGCATACTCCCCCGGCAATCATTTCATTATGGCAATACTTTTGTATCTCGCATACGGTTTTCGCCATTTTTTCCAATAGCGCCTGATTGGCATTTCCTACCCGCTTTTGTACCCTGGCGACCATTTCCTCCGGTGTTAAGGGTTCAGAGTAAAGAATCATCCGCATGCGGGATAGGACCGATTCATTGAATCCCTTACAGCCCCGGTAATCCATGTTAGTGGTCAAAATAATCACCGTGTCCGGATTCCGATGCACAATCTCTCCGTTTGTAAGGGTAATGGCTGCCCCATCGTCTAAAAGACCATTGAGTTTTACCAGGGTCCCCGGCTTTGAAATGACCGAAGGCTCCTGGATCTCAATCAACGATGGCCTGCGGCATCCGGTCACAATGCTGGATTCCACTAAAACATAGTCTTTTTCCTTTTGCCCGCACTGGTAACCCTGTTCATACAGCGTTTTTAAAATTCGCTGAAATGCCTCCTCCTCTTTCGTTTCTTCCTCATAAATTCCGGTGACCCGCTCCAGAGCTGTCGCCGGGTCCATTTTCATATCCTGAAACGATGGGAAAACGGCCGGAACAACCGGTTCCCTGCGCCCCGTATTGGGTATTATGGAAGACACCAGGTCCACTTCATCCGTGGCCTCTCCACAGGTAAAAAAGTAGTATGGGAGCCCTAAAAGCTGAGCTGCCATTTTTGCGCTGGTAGTCTTTCCTGTGCCGGCCTCTCCTGCCATCATAAAGACCCGCATGGGGGTCTGGCAGACCGCTTCCACGATTTCCAGTGTTTCTGGGGAAACCTCATAGTTTTCCGGCAATGCCGGCACCAACGCTTCCTCCACCTTTGTCAGAGGATTGTTTCTTTTATATTTCCCGGCAATATCACGAATCGTGGGCCGTTCTTTTATCTGCTTTTCCTGAAACACGCGAAAATCCCCGTAATAAGTTTTGGTCAAAGCATATTCTCCATTTTTTAACTTTGCGGTTGTGATAAACGGAAGATTGCCAGCCTGAAGGCATCCCCCGTCAAAGACAAGTCCCTGTCCCTTCAATGTTTCCGCGTTCTCAATTCTTCGATAAAAGTTATCGCAGAGGATAAATGCCGCACACATAGCCTTTTCCATGTCAGGATAGCCCTGTTCCATTTGCTGGCGGAACTGGCTAAATCCATCCTCGCATTCCGAGTCATAGCGGATTTCCGGTGTAATGCTGGCAAAAAGCAGCATGGTAAACAGTTCAGAGCCGGAAGCCCCGCGCTCTCCAATCTGCGGATAATGGGTCAGCGTGGAACCGGATGCAACCATCCCATTCCACGCTCCGCTTGCCGGTTCATAAACTAACAGATGGGTCTCTGAAACCCCGTTTTTTGCCCGCTCATGCTCCAGATAGCATCGTTTCACATCTCCATTCTGGATTTGCACGCCAAACGCACCATTTTCTTTTCCCGTCAGGATGTTGACAGCATGCATAATGCCCTGAAGAGTTGCTGCATGAAGCGTTGCCCGCTTTCCCTTGAACATGTGGTTATGCCTGGAGAGGCATTCAAATTCTGTTGTGTATTTCTTTCCGCGTTTTCCAATTTCCTGAGCAAATGGTTCCGGCAGATTCCGGTTAAAGGCCCAGTTTTCAAAAAGTTTAATACGTCCCAAATTTCATTCCTCCTATGCCGCTTTCCACTCCGGAATATATCCCTGCCGTTTGGCTTCCGCCTGGATCCGTTCCGCGAGCATGGTATTTCTCGTTCCAATATTCGTCCGGCTGATCGCAATCGCCAGAGCCGCTTTGCTGCCTACCAGATGTACTCGCGCTTTGGCCCGTGTGATTCCTGTATAGTAAATATCCCGCCTCAGCATGGGATAAAAGCACTTTAAAACCGGAAGTATGACTACCGGGTATTCTGCACCCTGGCTTTTATGGACGCTGGTTGCATATGCAAATTCCAGGTCTTCAAGGTCTTCTTCCTGATACATCCATTTCTCCTCGCCGAAATCAACCTGCAGCTGGCGGTTCCCGTCCTTTCTCCGGCTGATTTGAACCACTCTTCCAATGTCTCCGTTGGATATATTATCCACGTTCCTTGTCTGCATCACCTTGTCCTGTATGCGAAATGTCCGCCCGCCAACGTTCCATTGTGCTGCATCCGCTGAAGCGGGATTGGCAATCTCCCGGAGCATACGGTTTAGAGCATTGACGCCGGCTTCTGTCTTTACCCGGTAAGGGGATAACACCTGCACCATATCCGGATTGCCTTCTGCCCTCACAAGTTCCGCCTGGTAAAGGGAAGCAATGATTTTCGCGGCCTCATGGTCATCTTCTGCTGGATGGAACTGGAAATCATCACCGTAAATCAGATTTCTTTGGCTGCGAATCATCCGGTCCGCATTCAGGATAATCCTTGAATCTTTTGCCTGGCGGAAAAATACATCCAATACGGTTACCGGCACAATACCGCTGTCAATAATTGCCTTAAACACGGCGCCCGGTCCTACGGACGGGAGCTGATCCACATCTCCTACCAATACCAGCCTTGCCCCGCTTCTTACCCGGGAAAACAGAATGCTGGACAGCCACATATCCGACATGGTAAACTCGTCGGCAATAATGAGTTCTTCCTCCAGAAGATCCTCACTGTCCGCTAAGCCAGAAAGGTCTTCCTCACCATTTAAGTACATCGCCTTATGCAGAGTGAGCGCCGGTGCCCCGGCACTTTCAGAAAGCCGTTTTCTGGCCCGGCCGGTTGGCGCACACAGCAGAAAGTCTTCTCTGCCCGTAATCCGTTTAAATACCTCCAGGACCACGCGCAGCACCGTTGTTTTTCCCTTGCCCGGTCCACCGGTAATAACGGAAACATTGGACTGAAAGACCATTCGGACTGCATCTTTTTGCCTTTCGGAAAGGATAATTCCAAAGGCTGCCTGGGCTTCTTCCAAGGGCTGCTCAATATTCGGCTTTGAAGTTTCTGCCTTTAAAAGACGTACCAGATGGTAAGCAGCGTACAATTCTTCCTGCCTATTTTCCTTCAAAAATACATTAACGCCATCCGCTGCCAGCTCAATTTTCTCTCTGGCCATTTCATTTCCAATCCGCATGATTTCCGGCCGGGTAACGGAATCTTCAGAAAATCCCTGATTAAGCAGCGGGTAAGCCTGCTCAACAATTACCGGACCTGGCAGGAACAGATTTCCTTCCTTTTCACCTTCCCGCAGGATATACCGGATTGCCGCCCGGATTCTTGCCGGATCGTTGGGTTTAAAATGCCGACTGGCTCTGGCTATGGGATCAACGGTCAGAAATCCGAACCCTTTTACTTCACACAAGCGATAAGGATTTTCCCGGACAATGGCGGCTGCATTGGCGCCGAAATGTGCCTGAATCTTTTCCGCTTTTTTGGGTGTTACCTGAAAAGGCGCCAGGCAGGCCAATAGTTCTCGGATGCCTTCACTTTGCCGGTAAGATTCCAGGATGACAGAAAGTTTCTGCTCGGTAATTCCCCGGATATCCAGAAGTTTTTCCGGCTCTTTATCCAGGACGTCAAACGTCTGAACGCCGAATCGCTTAACGATTGCCCGCGCGGTGACCGGTCCGATTCCCTTCATCAAGTCAGAAGAAAGGTAGCTGATAATCCCGTCCTCCGTTTTCGGAAAGATCAGCCGGAACCAGGAAACCCGGAACTGTGGCCCCCATTTGGAGCTTTCCTCCCATTTCCCTTCTATTTCGATCTCTGCGTTGGCAATACAGGGCAGTTCTTTTCCGACTGCGGTAAATACAGAAGACATATTTGACCGGCCTGAAGCGGTATTCTTTATCTTATAGCGGGCAACGGTATAGCCATTTCCCTCGTTTTTGTACAGCTGATGTTCAAATGTGCATATCATCATGCCGCCTCCTCTTCCTGTCCCCAGGATAGACGAAGATAGCGTTTCTGCTCCATAACGGTCAGTCCGTCTTCACGCATAAGTCCGGCAATAATCGCTGATAATCTTCCAGGATATCCATAAAATATCCCGATTCGCAGGAACCCCTTTGCGGTTCGGTAGCTGCATATGCCATCGCTGCGAATCCAGCATTTGGTAACGCCTCGGCTGTTTAATTTTTGCACGATTTCATCCAAACGGCTCCGCCCTGATTCGTTGTACCAGAGCATAGCCGCCTCCTCTTCCTCGGACTCCGAATCATTCTCGTCCCGCTCATTCACATGATTTTGCTCTGATACTTTTTGCCTGTCGGTTTCCTCTGGTTTGCCCCATGTGTTTTCGGTTCCTACCTCTTTTTGTATAACACTGCTGTTTTTTTCCCTCTCCAGGCGGATTTTCCATCCCTTTCTCACAAACAGGTGATAAATCAAAAACGGTACCGTAAGGGAAGCGCCGCTGACCAGAATTGCCAAAAGAATTGGTGCGGCGAACTGCAGGATAATACTTCCTAAAGCACAACCTAAAAAGATTGCTGCCAGAGTTTCAATCTGTTTGATATTCATACCATTCTGCTCCTTTATTCGTTTTATGTTTAAAAAGAGCTGCCAAAATGAATCCATTCTGGCAGCCGTATGTTTTTCCTTATTTAGTTGAATGGAAGTCCTTCATCCGCACCCTGCGGGATATTCATGAAACTTTCCTGTGCGCTGGCTGCGCGTGCGGCCGGCGCGGCTCCGGTCCGGCTTCCGGCTGCTCCTGTGGGGCGAGTTGCGCCCCGCCTGGGAGCGGTGCCTCTCTGGGGAGCCGCATTTCTCTGAGCAGGTGCCCGGTTTCCGGCATTCGCCGTCCCCTGCGCGGAAGTCCTTCCCGCTGCCTGTCTGGTATTCTGCCGGGCTGGCGATGCTGCCTGTCCGGGCTCCGGCTGGCTTCCGTTTCCGCCTGCCTCATTCCGGCTATCCGCAAAATCAATATGCTCCGCCCGCAGTTCCATCCCATATACTCGATTGCCGTCTTTATCCGTATAGTTATTGTTTTGCAAGCGCCCGCTTACAACGATTCGGATTCCCTTTCCAAGATAGCGCTCTACAAACTCTGCCCGTTTATCGAAGGCAACGCAGGTAATAAAATCTGCATCCGCTTCATTTTCCTTCTTCGTTCCTCTCCCCACTGCCAGGGTAAACCGCGCAATGGGCATCTGGGTTTCTGCTGCATACCGGATGTCCGGCTCTCTGGTAAGCCTTCCTAAAAATGTACACTGATTTAACGCCATATGTAGTTCCTCCTCATTTTGTATGGTCATTGTTTGGTTCCTAAAAGTTCTTTCTCAAATTCCGGAAATAATTCCGTAAATACTTCCATGTACCGTTTAAAGCCATCCTCATTTAATGGAGCTTCCAGCGAGGCCCTTGACCAGAGAATTGCTTCTTCCGCCCTTACATGATAAGGACCTTCGCGGAAGGTTCCATAATTCCAATGCGGTATGGACGGCTTTACAATTTCCGCCAGTTCCTGTTTGGTACGTGCCTGTGTAATCATCCGGCTTTTATCAATCATAATGATGAGCACCAGGAAAAATACAATCGAGTCCTGCAGATAGCCATACACCCGCCGATATATCGTGTCCAGTGCGGCATATGCGGCTGCTTTCACTGCGGCAGTCTTTGATTCATCCTTCGCCAGCTCTTTACGTGCGTGGCGGTATACTGCTTCCAGCAGCAGCCGCTCCGAAAAATTCATTTTCCCGTTCCTCCTTCCTCTTTCTCTGGCAGTACAGCCAGTAGTCATCAATTCCTTTTAATCCTCCTCTCCAGATATGGTTTTCATCAAAATCCCAGATTTTCCGCACACAGCGAAGGTTCAGATGGTCGCATATCTCATAAAGGTGCCTGCAGCCCTCCTGGATTTGGGCCCGTTTCTGTGCCTTTTTTTCACAGATTCCTAAAAGGCTCTGCCCATTTTGAGGACAGGTATGGCAGCCAGACTCTTTATAATCGTTCCGACAGGATACATCCATTAACTTATCCATATCAAAATATTCCCAGACTTCCTCCAGGCCGTTCTCTTTTAAGGCCTTCAGCGTTCGCTCCATTTCCTTATATTGGCTGACGCCAGGTGTTCCGAGAAACGAATAGCCGGACATGGCATGGGCGATGGTCGCCTTTAAAATTCCTTCTGTTACGCAGACAATTTTGCTGTTTGGATCTCCTAAAAAAGTCACCGGGCTTTTGCTGCTGGTCCCCTGATTTCGGTTGCTGCTGCTGAACCACAGGTATTTTCGGCCGTTATACGGCTCATCCAGACGGATTTGAAAGCCGGACAGATTTTGGTCCAACCCATAAACCGGACAGAGGAAACCCCTGTTTTTCCGAAAAAAAGCGGCGTCCCAGTTTCCGTGGCCATTGAGGAAAAATCCCGGTATGCCCTTTAAGGAATATCCTTCCCGCATCAGCCTTCGCGCAAGTCCCTCCGTTCTGGAAACCGGTGTGCTGCAAAATCCATAATCGGAAATCTGCTTTTCCGTTAAGCCCCGTTCCAGAAGATTCTGTCTGTGAAAGTCAGATAGCGGCAGCAGTTCCTGCAGGCGGCGATAAACCTGGTCCAGCTTTTGAGGCTCGGCAGGTCTGGCCTCCACACAGGAAACCGCTTCTTGCAGCGTTTTTTGCGTGACTGCATAAGTTCCATCTAGCAGAGCCTCCTTAATCTCCCGGTAAGCCTGCCGGTACCGGTCCGCACCATAAAGGCCTCTTACATCCGCGTACAAGGTCAGCATATTTCCGCTGGCTCCGCATTTAAAGCAGTGGTAGGTGTTGGCCGGCTCTCCACCTTTAAAGATGCGGAAATTCATTTTTCCTCTCCGGTCGCCGCAAAAGGGGCATACCACGCCAAAGGCATTTCCTTCTGAAAGCCGTTCAATTCCTAAAAGGTCAGCAACATCGGAAATCGTAAATTCGACCTTGTACGGGCTAATAAGACAGACCTCCTATCTTTTACGCAGCCATGGCTGCCTGAAGCAGAATTCTAGCACCCTGGCGCATAGTCTCGTCTTTTCCGCGATAATCATGGGCTAGCCACTCTAACGTTTCGATTCCATCTTCCTCCTGCGCAATACGGCCAAGGGGCCAGTTCCGGTAAGTACCACATCGGCAGATGACCTGACTGGCTTCCTCCACCGTCATGCCATTTTGCTGGCTGACTGCTGTTTCCGGAAGCTGCACCATTCGCCCGCTTTCCGGGCGAACTTGAGAACTTGCCGGAGGAATGGATTCCGACCGCTTCACCGGCTTTTCAAAGTTGACATTACCGGCAGTTTGCATTCCTTTGGGCGACGGTTTTGTCTGCCCCGTCGAACCCGCACTGTCTGCTGGCATAGAGCCTCCTTTAAATCTGGAGGAACTGCCAGTTATCTCTGCCCTCTCCTGGGGTGTGGCCGTGTTGCCCGCAGCAGCTGCCGGCTCTGCATCTGAAAAAGGTATTTCTTCGTTTTCCACAGCCTGGAATTCACCCATATCTGCCGCTTGTCCCTCTTCTTCCGGTTCCATCGGTCCGTCCTGTTCTTCCTCATTCGCATGTATTTCTTCCTCTCTTTCTGTTGCCTGATTTTCTAAATCGCCAATGACCGGATGGGAATATAGATCCGGGTCCTCACCGCTTGCCCCCTGGTCAATACAAAAACGGTTCAGCAGATAGTATTTCAGCGCATAGGTCCATGCGCTCCCTTTTGCCTTATCCGGCATTTCATGGGTGCCAATGGCATGGATGGTCCTCTCATCCATATCCTGCGGGTCATCCGCGTTAACCCAGCGCAGCGTCAAATCTACCTCATACATCCAGATCTGTGACTGGGCCAGATACTGCACATATATCGGGTTGCCATGCTCATCGGTTTTTGTTGCCTTTTCTGACAAAATATCCAGATTGACCCCATATTTGTTCAATGCAGGCGTCAGATACAGGAAAATGTCATCAATCTTGACAAAGTCATAGCTGACCTCCTCACTGTAGGTTTTCTTTGTCAGTGCCGGTATCATCTTGCGGATTTCAACCATTTTCTGCTGCAGCGACAGCTTTCTGCCGCATACCGCCTGTCCGTTCTGTTTTTCCATTTGCTGCTCCTTCCTTTTTTGCCCGGTCCTGATAGGCTCCGGTAATTTTCTTGATTTCTTTGTTTAAGCAAAGCGCCGTTTCCTGCACCAGTCTCAGCTCTGCCGTCTGAAACAAAGCCAGCTGGAACTTTGCTAAAATTTCCGGATGGTTGATGAGGCGCTCGATTTCCAAAAACATCGCCTGCCTATCTTCCGTGAGGATATAACCATCCGCACCCTGAAACAGCAGTGTTTTGATATACTGCTCTCCTAAATCACGGATTTCTGTTAACAGCCGCCGATACCCTTCCCGGTAAGTCGTTCTCAATACATCCAAAGGAACCCCTTCCCGGTTCCGCTTCAGTTTTCGAAGGGCTGCGGCCAGTTCCAATTCCAAAAATAATTGTTCGGATTTTGCCAAAACATTCCCCCTTTTACACGCCTTAAGTTTGCCGTTCCATTACCCGGCTTTCTCTTCCTTTATGTAGAAGCTGAAAGAAGTCGTTGTTTTTCCATACTCCTGATAAATATCCGGATGAAGCAGGCGCATGGCCTCCAGCCTGTTTTTGGGAATGGAAGTAATGACCCGTTTGGTATAGCCCGCCTGATAAGAAACACCATCAATTTTAATTTGCCCCATTTGGGCGTCGTCTAACGCGCTCCGGATTGGTGCGGTGATTCCTTTAATCTGTTTTTCCAGATTTCGCGAGAGGGCATCTGCTTCTTCCTTTTTCTCCTTCAATTTCAGATAGGTAAGAACATTGGATGACAGTTCTTTGGAGAGCTCTACCGTCTTCTCCTCTCGTATCTGCAGCTGCTTTTTCAGGCTGTTGATCACAAGGGAAGAGGGTTCCGTGTACTCTGGGGCCTGTCTTTTTAAAACAAACTCATTCCAGAAATACGCCTCCTGCTCAATCAGATCCGCCTCCTGTTTCAAATCCCGCTCAATCTTCCGCATCAGGAAGGTATCCTCGCTGTTTCCATGAAGGCAGAGGAAAATGATGCCTTTGGTATTTGTCACGGCCGCATAGTGCCTTCCCTGCAGTTCATAGTGCAGCGGTACATTCCCGTCTGCCCACTCATCCATCCGGTAAGAAAATGAGGTTTTGCATTCCACCACGTAGATGTCTTCCCTGATTTTTACAAAATAGTCTACATCTGCCAGCATAAACGGATAAAATGGATGGCGGAACATCTTCCGTACCGCATAAGGCTTTAATCCCGTCTGCCGCATAAAGATTTGTACCACCAGTTCTTCCAGACGTTTTCCGATTTCCAATGCGACCCAGTTTTTCTCCGGTTCATCATGAGATGCGCCTTCTGTCTTTTCCAGATAAAGGTCTCGTGCTGTTTTCCAGGGGGAAACACCGCAGGCGGCTGCCGCATCGCTGCCGCCGATTCCCTGCCGGCGGTACTGCATCCATTCCTCATTGGAAAGTGCGGTAATATCCGGAACAAAGGTCTCCGGTTCATAATTCAAATTTAATTCCATGTATGCGTTCTTCCTGCCTCCTTCGTTCTTACCGGTATTCTCCCGGAAAATCGTAGTCCTCAAACCGCAGACTTAAACATCTGGCCACCATTTCCTCCAGATCAATCAGGTTTTTTGCAGATGTTTTTTTGCACTGGGCAAAGAACACCGCTTCACAGATTCCGCAGTACAGTTCATATCCGTTCGCTTTGCCGGTCCCATGCGTCGCCCGAAAATGCTCTACGGTCTGCGTGATTAACTGCTTTCCAATCCCCACCTTTTTCATCATCCCTTCCATCGCACTGTCCGGATAATGGATTTCCAGCTGGAACAGGCGCTCCAGATTCTTTATGGATTCCTGATAGCAGGAAAAGATTTGTGTCAGGTTTCCGAAAAATTTCTCTACTGTCGCCCCATTTGTGTGCTCCAGCTTGATTTCGCTTCCCAGAATCAAGGGACGTTTATAGGAACCTTCCTGAAGAAAACAGCAGATATTTGCCCCGCTGGAAGCTACGTCTGAGGACTGTACGCGGATACAGGCGGAAAGTTCTTTCGATGCCTGTTCCCCATACTGGAGCAGTAAATCCCGGTAGGTGTCCAGAAGTTCCGGCTCCTGAAGCTGCCAGGCCGCAGTCACCAACTCATGGCTGAAATAGCCCTCTGAGAAAACAACCTTTCCATAGCTTTCCTCTAAATACAGATTCGCCGCTTCAAAAATCTCCGGCATGGGAAGCACGGCATAGTCTTTCGGGTCTCCTCCATGGACCGCACGGATTTTGCCTTCCTGAAGACGCAGCAGAGCCTGGCCGGAGGTCACCTGCAGGCAGTCATTTAGCACACCGGCGAAAGTCGGCCGGTCCATATCCTGCAAAGCATTTCCGTAAATCCTTGCCCGGTTCTGCAGAGTTTTCATGGCCGTTGTTCCCAACGGATAATCCATACCATCGGCTTTGATGAAAAGCCCGGTGTTTAGCCGGGTATCATTTAAAAGCTGTTCACCGTCCTCTGCCTGTTTCATTTTCCTGCAGGCAGCCGAATTCATTTCCGCCGCTGTAAGATAAAGAGAATCCGTAGGGCAGACCATCCAGTCTGCCCTCTCCTCAATTTCATCCAAAAAGCTCATAAATTGGGAACGATCTGCAAAGTTTTTTGCGAAACTGTCCTGCACATACATAGCCCCACCTTCCTATACCTGAAAGAGGACGGAGATAATGTGACCGTTCCTTACGACGAACTCAAATCCGTCCTGATACAAATCATACAGTTCTTCCAGTGAAATCAGGTCTCTTCCCGCGTTTTCCCATTTTTCCTCGTTCATCATTCGTTTTCCTTCCTTTCTCATGCTGATTTTTATCCAAGTGGGAACTTTTCCCATGGAATACGCTGTTCTGTTTGCTCCAACTTTTCTTCATTCCAACGGTACCGATATACATAATCCGTTAAAAAAGGCCTTTCCTCTACATTCGATTTCCAGATCTGTTCTGCAATCCGCTCCACAATCTGTGGGGTTTCCAGATAAAAATGCTCCGGAAATAAATAGCACTCCATTTCCGTTCCAAGTATCATCAGCACGTCTTCATTCCAGCGGTTTGCAACAAATCCCAGGACACCGGAATACAAAATGCAGTTTGCCGCACTGCGTTCACCAAACAAGCCAATGACCGGGAAAATACTTTTTACCGTCCGCCTTAGTTTTCTGCCTGCATAGAATAATTCTTCGTGCCATTCCTGATGAAACACGCTCCACACGCCGTCCTCATCCCTTAATTTTATTGCATAGGGAAATTCAAGCCTGGGCGTATTGTACTGGGCTGCTTCCATTAATTCCTCGGCTGTAATTCCCCAGGATTCCATATCTTCGTTGTTGATCATTCGGACGTACCGCTCTTTTCCATCCTGGATTATGATTTGGAACACGATTACCATTTCATGGAAGGTTTTGTATGGAATATACGGCAGCGCTTCCTGGTACTCCTTGCGGCTCACCAGAGAAAACACGATTTTATCTTTAACCATGGACAACTCCGAGCCATTTAAGAGTATTGCTCCCAGTTGCTCCCGCTTTTTCTGATAATCCTGCTCCAGGATTGCTGCGGTTTTCTCTGCTCCCCTGCAAAGCAAATAAAACTGAATCTTTTTGACGTTTGGGTACAGGATGATTCCCTCCTGTTCTCCGTCTTTGATGATTTTAAATATCACATCCTTTCTGTCATCTTCTGACGGCTCAATCTGATAACCGTCTCCCATCCTCTGCCGGAATGCCTGAAGCAGTGCTTCCGTGCGGTTGGTTCCTTCCCTGTCTTTTCTTTCCAAAGTCCTCTCCTTTCCTGTTTTTGAGCAACAAAAAAAGACACCAGAAACTCATAAAAATTTCTGATGTCTTCCTTAAAGTACAGACAAACTCTGCCTGTTCTGCTCTGATACAAGGCCTGCGCCTGAAAATTAGCTTCCAGCATCTGCTGGAACAAAGATTGTGATATGGCTTTTGTTAAAGCACATAGAAATCAATGTCATACTTATGATACCACTATATATTGTGGTTGTCAATTTTATATTTTCTGTATAATGTGTTTTTGGATGTTTTATATATGCTTGTGATGGTTCTATTTCTTTAAGTTATTAATTGGAAATGCCTTAAACTCCTCACGCTCTTTCGTTGCCATCTTTCCAATGTAGTAATCTGCCTCTTGAAAGTTTTGAAGTAATATACAACAACATGCTAAAACTAAATTGTCGCTTGAATAGGCAGCTTTGATTTTTAATAAAGTACCTACTTCACAGTCAGTTATTGATTGTCCTTTACGCTTATTAATTTGCAATCGATTTACAATCGCCGATACACCAGGGATTCCGTCCAATTCTAATTTATCAATTTCCCCTTGTAGTTCATCTGCTAGTCTCAATAAAGCAGGATTCGAATTATTATCATAGGCCAACAATATTTCAAGGATATATCGAGTTAGCTGTTCAGCATAAATAACTGAACTATCTTGAAATTTCAAAACAGACTCTTTTATTGCAGACACATTTAAATTATCAATTATAGACAATCTGTCATGTTTAAGTACCTCAAAAAATGGAGATGCCCAAAAAAGTTCTCCTGATTCATCTATTTCATATCGTATACCTATTTCTGGCATAGAAAAGGGATTTTTAATTTTAAATTTTCCATTTTCTCCTTTTAAGCAACAAACAAGTAAGTTTATATTTGCAAATTCTAGCATACCAATTCCAGGATCTCCACCAAAACTATATGGGACTTCCTTATCATAATTGGTAGCGTCGATGAATGCCCGGATTTTTCCCCAATCCTTATCTTTAATTTCTCCAAAAAGAAATTCTTTTTGGACACCATAAGTTTTTAAAGCGTTTTGTAAATCCTGATAAAATTTAATCATGTCCTGAATACTTTTCAAACTTATACTATCACCATTGGAATTTTCAAATAATAGGACATCTGGTTGAATACTGGGCTTATTTGATGCCAAATATTGTATAAATTTCAGATCTCTTAATCGTTCTGATAATTTGTCAGAGAACGTAAACGTTACCTTTTGCTTGTACAAAGAAAGTATTATATGATTTCCTATATGTATTTCCTCATTACCACTATCATCAAACATTGTAGTAATGCCATCATACAAAACTTCCCCATCTACAATAATTGGCATATTCGATTCTCTTTTAATTACTGCGATTTGTATTTTTCCAAGTGCAACATCAATATTAAAGCCTGGAGGTTGAGTATAGATATATGTGGGATATGACAGCATATAATTGATTGCCTCTCTGTCTCCAGTTGCAGGAATACCGCCATATCCAAATGATAAAGGAATAGATTTTGAATCTAATTCTCCCGTGGAAAATTTCTCAATCATATTTATATCTAACTGCGCTTGTCTTTTGGAATGGTAAAGAAAATCCTTAAATATTCCATACACATCCAGCGGCTTCTCTTGTGGAAGCTTTTTTAATTTGATAGGTTTTGTGGGTGGTAAGGGGGAAACACCTTTCAATAAAACATACAAATCTAATGGTAATAACGAATTATAATATACTTTTCCGCCATCATCATTGCAATATACCACAAAAAAGATAACCCCATTACTTTTTATATAATTGTTCAAATCTTTCGTAGATACATAAAATTTTACAGTATCATTTTTAGGAATCTCATCGCACCATTTTCCCTTAACCTGTACAGATACGATTCCGTCTAATGTCGATTTTGAAAATCGATCTGAATGGTATACTTCAACTGTCCCATCCCACGAAAGCGTCTTATCATTTTCAGTGATTTGAGCTTTTAGTCTATGGCATCGTTGCAGTGCTGGCTTTAAAATATTAATAGATTGACTTTCAATAATAGAATTATCTGGTATATTTCCCATGACTACACTTTCCTTCTACTACTTGTGATTATATCATTCATGATGCCCCAAAACACTTCTCTTGATATTTCTTATATTATCACAAATTGTAACTATTGAAAATCATCTTTCACATAGACCTATTTAATTCACTTCTTCCATACCAATAAAAATTCCATTCCGACTATAGAAACGATATTGTTTCCCTTTCATGATACCGTATCCTGCAAGAACCAGCAGTTTCTCTTCGTTACCAGTTTCTGTCCTAATCTCAACTTCTACCCACTTTCTTCGCATCTTTTGGTATTTAATTTCTACAACTGCCCCCTCCGTCACTGAATACTGCCGTTTTAACAAAAACCTAAGCGAATAACTGAGATGGATTCCCAGCCCAATCACGCAGAATACCGTCAGCCTTAAAAATCCCTGCCCCTCTTGTATCGATTCCATCGCGGTTCCAACAACCAAAATCACCAGAATACCTGCTGCTTCCAGCCATATCCACCTTAGTAGGACAATGGGAACGGTTCCTAAAGATTCTTTAAGGCTCAAAAACACTTGCTGAAGCGGGAAGCCTTACCTTGATTGCCTGGTAGACAGATTCCATCTCCTCCTTTCGATACCCAAATGGCCGAATATGAAAAGCAGGGCCGCTCTGCTTTCCACGCAGCGATGCCGAACTCTTTCCTTTCCCATGAAACCGGATATAAAACCCATCTTTCATACTGCTCCATACAAGCTGTTCTATTTCAGGGAAAAAAATCTGACAGGTCTCATACCGTTCCTGCCGCTGCGGCTGCCGGACCAGCAGACAATCTTGCCGGACTTCTAAAAAGCACCCCGTTAATGGCATAATCCTCTGTCCTAACGCCCGGTACCGCCATACCATAACAGCAATGAAGCAGACCGCAAAGCACACCGCGCCGCCTGCCACATACCAGTTCTGATTTATCACACCCAAGAGGAATACAAAAGAGCCGATTAGACCGCAGGCTGCAATCAGGTAAAGGATTCGTTCTTTCTGGTCCATCCTCCGATACATGGCTTCCTCTGAAGGTTCAAAGCGCATATCATTTCCTCCCTTCCGTCAGTTCCTAACATTTACAGGCCGCCTCCAAGTCCTGGAGACGGCCTGCTGTATACCAACCCTTATGCTGCTTTTTTCATCTTTGTATCCTTTAATCGAACCTGCATGAGTTCAATGGCCTTGTCACACAAGTCAGCAGAAAAATATCCGATATGGGTATCCTCATAAGAAAGGCCCAGCCGGACCGCCAGCCATTGGTAGACCGCATCCCGGCCCATTATCCCCTGCTCTATGATCTGATTCAGCAAACGGTGGGCCAAAATCCGCTTATGGCGGAGTTCTCCATCTGCCAGCGTACCTTTTGCCTTTCGGCTGCCTCTGACTACCCCTACATATGCGTCACATTCCGGATAACCGCTGCATACATACAGGTTTTCTCCCGGATTGAGATTCTTTTCTCCATGCACATATTCTGCAGGCCGCAGTACCGATACTCTGCCGCAGTAGGGGCAGACCGGCGCCTTGACCTTTTCCTTTCCCAATTTCTGGTAACGGACTCTCGCCTTCTGATTTCTCAATCGCACATCCTCCCTTCTTCCTAAATACTATTGTAAAAAAACGCCTGTTTCATTTTCAAGGGCATTTACGAAAAAATGATAAAAAATTTTTTCTTAAGTATTGCCTGTGTGTTTCTAAAAGCGGGAAAGAAGCAAAACGCGCCTCTTTCCCCCAATTATTCTGCTTATCAGGCATTGGCGGTTGATTTTTGTTTCCGTTTCCGGTAATACAAAAATCCTCCCGTACCCGCGCCGGCAGCTGTGACGCCGACCGCCGCAATCACAGCGGCAGCGCTGCCGTTCTTTGGCGTGTAAATGCCAACCGCTTTCATGGTATAGGTAATGGTTCCATCATCCGCTGATTCCTTCGGTTTATAGGAAGCAAGGTAACGCACCCCAGGTTCCTCCTCAAACACGGCTGTCCCTCGATAGGTAATGACACAATCCCGGACCAGCTTTTCTCCGGATACCACGGCGTCCCGACAGGTTATCCCCTCACTGTCCTCATAAGGTTCTCCGGCCCACTCCGCATTGTGAATCCGGTAGTTTTCCGGCTCCGCTTCAATCAGCGACAGCAAAAGCTCCTCATAGCCGGTAAAATCCAGGTTCTCTTCATCCAGCATAAATACCTGGTCTCCAAGCCAATATCCATCGATGCCGTATTCATGAAAAGTTACGGTAAAAGAAAAGTCATCTTCCCACCGATCTTGCGAAAATTCCTGGGAAGCAATGGAGGCGATTGCCTCCATGCTCTGTCCCGTTGTATCATCTGTTACTGTCACTGGAATCTGCGATAGTATGACATCTTTTGCCTCCACGGCTTCATAGGTCACAGTTTCTTCCACTATTTCCTCATGGGCTTCTATTGTGCTCTCCTCCAATGTGCTCTCCTGCAGCTGATAGTCCACACCATCCACTTGAATTACGTCCTCCGGCTTTTGCTCTTCAGCTTTTTCCTCGAGCATCGGCGTTCCTGCGATTTCCAGAGGAGAACCTGCAATACCGCCATCTTCATCAATGACTTCTGTTTGGATTTCAGACAATCGATATGTTATGCCGTCCCGTTCTAGTTCCTTATCAAACAGTTTTTCCGCCTCATCCGAGTCCGGATTCTGCGTGGTGTATTGCCGTTCTTCATAAAGGTTCTCGATTTTTCCCTCCGCAGCCTGTGCCTTTCCGACTGGCAATCCAACCATCAAGATGGACAAAATCAGGAACATTCCCACTTTTTTTCCTCGCTGCTTCTTCCTGGTATTTCTTGTTTTCCAGTAATACAGTGCCAGGCCGATGATACCGGCAGCCGAGGCTAGCCAGACTGCAAGCAGAAGAGAAAGATTACTGGTGTCTCCAGTCTTCGGAACCGAAATCAGATCCTGAATGGTCACATCGCCCTCTCCCTTCCGGTCAGTTTCATAGGAAGCGGTAATCCGCCCATAATGTTTCTGGTCCTGAATGGTACAGTCTCCAACGATACTGCCGTCTTCAAAGACCGTGAAGGAGAAGATGGTCTCATTTAGCTCATAGCCATCCGGAGCCACTACCTCACGGAAATAGTAGGTTCCCGGCGCCGGCGCTTCAAAGTAGACCTTTCCGTGTTCATCACTGACTCCCTCGAAGATCTTGTTCCCGTTCTCATCGGTGATTTCAATCTGGGCTCCCGGCAGTTCTTCCGCCGTTGTCACATCTTCTTTGGAGATGATGACCGTACCCGGCTGGTAATTCGGGATTTCCCGGTCCCCTTCTACAGTTCCGGAAGCAGTCACAGTGAACTGGTAAACGGCGTCATTTAAGTAATATCCCTCCGGCGCTTTGGTTTCCTTGAAGGTATAGGTTCCTTCGCCTGGCTTCTCAAACCGAACGGTTCCGGATGGCCCGGTCACTCCTATAAAGTAGACGCTGCCATCTGGCCGGTATACGGTAATTTCCGCATTTGCCAGACACTCTCCGGTCTTTCCATCCACTTTGTAAAGCTCCATATAGTCGGTTTCCGGGCCGGGATTGTCTCCTCCGCCTCCACCGCCGCCGGAATGGGTAATCTTATAATTCTTCACGGCAAACTCCTGAAGGTCTTCTATGTCCAGAATCTCAATCTCCTGGGGTTCCATCTCCCGATAGCCGGAAGGCGCTTTCACTTCCCGGATGATGTAGGTTCCTGCAGGGAGTTTGCTGAAATGCTCCGCCTCTCCTGACTTAGACTCCCACTCCCGGATGACTTCGCCATCCGATTTCCGGACTAATTGCAGGATGGCTCCCCCAAGAAGGGTTCCACTGGAGTTTGTCTTTTCAATCTCCACCTGGATTGGCTGATTTAAGACCGTAAAGGACTGTTGTGCCTCTTCTGCCCGAACTTCGATGGTGAGTTCTTCCATGGAAGCATACCCCTCTGGCGTCTCCACTTCCCGGATCACATAGCTTCCGGCCGGGATTCCGATAAAGGTAATCGGCTTTCCATCGGTTACCCACTCCTGGATGACGGTTTCATTTTCTGTCCCCGCATCACGGATCAGCTGCAGCTTTGCGCCGATGACCGGCGTATGCTCCACCCCATCCTCTTTGGTAAATTCCGTGACAATCTTCTCATTTTCCAATGTGATGACCTGTTTTTCTTCCTGTCCGGTCACCTCAAACCGCACCTCCTTTGCGATGGCATAGCCTTCTGGCGCTTCCACTTCCTGCAAGAGGTAAACGCCTTTTGAAAGACCTTTGAATACCTCCGGAACATTTCGGCTTACCCATTCCCGGATCACTTCACCATCCGACTCCCGCACAAGCCGCAGTTTAGCCCCGGAAAGAGGGTCTTTTGTTTCCTGGTCGATTTTCTCAATCTCTGTTATGAGCTGCTGGTTTGTGACCGTAAAGGTCTGTACCCCTGCATCATTTCGAATCTCAATCTCCACTGGCTCTGGAAGCAGCAAATACCCATCTGCAGCTTCTACCTCTTTCACCTGATAGATTCCCGGCGTCAGACCGCGAATCACTTCCGGCTCTTTAGCGGTAATCCACTGATAAAGGACAGCTCCGTCCTGATCCAACAGCTGCAGCACGGCTCCGATGACGGGTTCTCTGGTCTCCTGATCTTTTTTCTCAATCCGGGTTTCCGTTTGCTCATTTTCGATGGTAAAGGTCTGTACCCGGTAATCCTTTGTGATGGTGATGGTGACAGGCTCCTTTAAAAGCTGGTAGCCGTCCGGCGCTTCGATTTCCGTAATCTCGTACTCGCCGGCGGGAAGCCCCTGGAATACCACCGTCCCGGTTTCATCGGTCACCCACTCTTTGATCAGCTCCCCAGTTTCTTTCCGTACCATCTGAAGCTTCGCTCCGGCCAACGCCTCATTGGTTTCCCCGTCTACCTTGCGAATCTCGGCTTTGGTATCGTCGTCAAACATCTCAACATAAGGGATCTCCTCCGCAGTCATGTTATCCTTGATAGTAAAATAAACCTTTTCCGCCTCCAGGTATCCTTCCGGCGCTCTCGTTTCGATGAGGACGTACTCACCTGGCTCCAGGTTCTGAATCTCATGGGGTTCCGTAGTGGATACCCAGCTGTCAATCACATCCCCTTCCACTTTAATTGTCTGACCATTCTCATCTGCGGACTCTGTCACCGGCCTTACTTCTAGATAGGCTCCGGACAGCTCCTCTTTATCGGTCAAGGTCTTTTTGGAGATGATAACCTTGTTTGGCTGGTCGGCTGCCTCATAATGGAACACAATCGTATCCTTCCGGTCCGTTGTTACATTGAACTGGAACTGATGGGCCTCCGGTTCCAGCAGGTAGCCATCCGGTGCATCCACCTCCTGCACCTGGAAATGATACAGGCTGACAGAGCCATCAATACCAATGGAACCAATGGGGACCTTACTGCTGACTGCCCTGCCATCGTCCCCCGTAATCAAAATGACCGCTGTGTTTGTATCCAGGTTGGTAAACTTAAATCTGGCTCCGGCTAACCGCTTGTCCGGCTGCTCTGCATCGTATTTCACAATCTCAATCTGTCCCAAAATCAATTCATTGACCAGCTCAAACCGCTGAATACCCGCCTGTTCTGTAATTGTAAAAGGAAGTTCCGCCGCCCTGACATATCCGAAGGGCGTCTGCTCCTCTACAAAATAATAGTCCCCGGCCTTTGGTTCTTCAAGGGTATGCGGTTTTAAATCCCCTGCCTCATATCCATCCGGAATCAGCCCCTGTTCTTCCTCTCTTTGGGTATAGCGGCCATCAGAACCGGATATCCAGCGGTCCACCAGATAGGCTTCATCGTACTCCATGGCAGGAATCAGTTCTCCGTTCTCATCATAAAGGAAGTTGCCTTCCGTATCCGTCAGGTACAGAAGATTTCCGCTTTCATCCTTCATTTGGTATTTCACCAGGCTGCCGTCCTCTGCGGCCCGGTACACTGCCAGGGTTGCCCCCTCAATCTCTTTGCCTCCGGCTACATTGACTTTAGACAGCAGCACCTGGATTGCTTCATCCTCCATGGTGATCTGCTGAACCTCATCCTTTGAACCCACATCCCGTACCAGAATATACATGGGGTCTGCCAGCGCATAGCCATTTGGTGCCTGCTCTTCCACCAGGACGTACTTCCCGACCGGCAGATACTCAAACCGCTGGGCACCGTTCTCTGTTACATAGGTGATGGCCTGCTCCGTTCCCGGCACATCCAGAATCTCATAGTCGTAAGCCAGATAACTGTGGCCGCCCTCGATGGTGACCCAATGGGCGGTTTCCCGCACCTGACTGCCATCATTGGTCTGCCACTCATAAATTTTCTGACTGGAATCGTATCGGACGTTCCCTTCCTCATCATAAAGCGGTTCCCCATTCTCATCTAAAAGTGCAGGATATAACGCAAGAGTAGCTGGATTTTCGCTGGGAAGGACTTCTTCTGTTACCGAATCCACTTTATAAAATTCAATCGCTGTGTGATCATCCTCCATCACAAAGGACTGAACCTCTCCGGTCTCCTCGATGATAACCTCCACATCCTCCGAGGTCACATAACCGGCTTTGGTCGGTACCCTGGTTTCCCGCAAGATGTAATCTCCCGGCATGATATGGTCGATCCAGTGGGGGGTATTGCCATCGGATACCCAGTTCTCCGCAATCACCGGTTCCCCGGCGGTGTCCAACAGAATTTCCAAATGCCATCCCCGGTCCGTATCGTCATAGACCCGGTACGCCTCATAGAGGGTCAGCTCTGCACCTGCAATCTCTTCCCTGGAGGTCATATCCAGTTTGGAAATCTCCAGCTTCGTGTAATCGTCTTCCATTGTGAAGGACTGTATCCCGGAAGTATCCTCTACCACCAGGCCGATTGCCATGGACTGTACATAGCCGTCTCCAAGAGGAGCCGCGGTTTCTTCCAGAATGTACGCTCCCTGGGGCACTCTTGCAATCTCCCAGGCGCCTTCGTCCGTGGTAATCCATTCGTTCTCTACGCAGGTTACGCCGCCGTCTTTATAGTAAATGGGCAGTCCATTTTCATCCACTACTGGCTGCAGGTCGCTGTTAATGGTCTGCTTCCCGGTTTCATCCGTATAAACGTCCACAGACTGGGAGATTATCTTATCCCCGTTTTCATCCAACGGCCAGACAACGAGATTACCCTGCTCATCCGTCACATAGGCCATTCCGGTTTCCGAATCCAGCATGCAGACCCGGTTGCCCCAGTCATCCAGGCCGTAGAGGATACCGGTTTCCTCATCGTATTCCGTCGGGTCATACTCTAAGTCAAAATACCAGAGTGCTGCCGGAGGATTCTGTTCCTGGGTAATATCCCATTCTGCCTCTCCCTGGTCATTGGTTCCTGTCTGCCGGATGTCCGTGCTGTACCCGGTTTCATAGGCAGTAATGCCGATTACGGAATCGAACAGGTTCCGCTCAACCTCAACACCTTCGTATTCATGTTCTCCTGTCTGCTTGACGACCAGGCCTTTATATAAGGTCAGGGTCGCGTTCTCCACATAAACCGGCTCAGAAGAGACTTCCAGTTCCTTTGTCACATACCCGAATCCGGCAAATTCACCGTTCGGAAGATATTGAAGCTCAACATCTCCCCGGTTCTTTAACTGCTCCTCGTCCCCTTCCACCCGGTAAGTAATGGATTCCTGCTGCTTTTCCAGCTTATGGATTTCCACATGGGTGGGCTGGTCCTTGACTACAATCTGGTGCATATCCTCCACAACCGTCTTGCCATCGGAACCGATGGGACGGATGTACTGGTATTTCACCGCCTGGACTTTCTTTCCGGCATCTCCGTCCTCATAATACTCCACCTTATCGCTGTACACCGTAAAGGCAATGGGTTTGGATTTCACATAGCCTTCCGGGGCTTCCACCTCTACCAGCACATAAGCGCCGGCGCCCAGGGGCTGATAGGTTTCAATGTAGCCCACACACTGTTTTTCCGTGGATACCGTTCCATCCGGATGCTCCACTTCTCCGTCCCGTATGGTGGTATAGGCTTTAAAGACTCCGACTTCCGCTCCGGACTCATCCTGCATAACAATCTGTTCGCTCTCATCGTAGAGAGGAATCCCGTTCTCATCGAACAGGATATCACCGGTTCCCGTTACGTTGTCAGCGCCGTCCCCGGATATGTCCCGCTTTGCTGCATAAATCTTAAAGAGCGCTCCTTCGTGGATGATGTTTTCTCCGGTTTCGGAGTCAATCTTCTCAATCCGCAGTCTGGAGATGTAAAACTCATTTTCTACATCTTCATTGGCGTAGGAGATAAAATTGAAACTTCCATCCTCTTCCAGGCCCGGTTCCCGGTTGCCAATATCCCCGTCATCATTAATGACCTCGCCGTAGCGCGGGTCCAGCACACTCCAGGGAATCAGAGCTTTGGCAAACTTCCGGTCGATGGCAGTGGATTTGCCTGTCATGGTTGCCACATCATCCAGGGTAACCCCATAGTCGGAAATCGTTCCGTCCCGGTCATAATAGGTTTCATAGTACACATCGTCCATGGTCCCTGCATTTTCGCTGATAGAACCATAGTGGTAATAGGCCGCTACTGCGTCATTCTGGCAGTCTTTTGCGCTGTCCGGTTCCAGACCGTACTTGAATACCTCAAAATCCCCGTCATCGTTATGGGCTTTGATTACATGAACTTCCTCGTTAAACCGGATTAGGTAGCGCTCCGCCAGTTCTTCCGGCGTTAGTTCGGAATCGTAAAGGTATTCGGGTGACGGAATCTTATCGTGAACCGTCCCGTTCTCATCGATCTGAGGGATAAAAGGCAGCTCCACTTCCTTAGGGGAATCAATCTGGTAGTGCTTCTGAGGAATCTCTGTCGGCTGCTGTTCTACCAGCACATACGTGCCGTAAGGCAGCATCCGGCTCTCGCCCCAGTAATCATCCTTGCCACCGCCCTGATTCGCGTGGACAGTCGTCATATCCCCGTCCGCATCATGCGCTGCAGTGTCCCACTCCAGAGCAAGGGAATCTGCATACTCCGGGTTTTCTTTAAAGAAGCTCTCATAGTCGTAGCTGCCGTCCTCTTTTGTCTCCAGCTTCTCGGTTGCAATCAGGTCTGAACGCAGGTACAGCTTAAAGAAGAAGCCCGGAAGGGTTTTTGTTTCTTCCTTGCCGTTATAGCCCCCAAACAGGACCGTAAAGGGGTCGCGGTGGATTTCATAGGAGTTATACTCGTAAGAATCCAGCGCAATGTCCTTTGTCACCTTGATGGCCTGCTTAATGACCCGCTCCTCCACAATCACCGGTTCCAGCCTGGTCCCGTCATCCTGATAGACGGCATACTGGCCGTGATACAAAAGCAGGGCGTATTTCACATAGGAACCCTCCTCCAGTTCAGGTTTCTGTGTTGTCACGCTCACGGCGGCGTCCCACTGCTCTTCGATTTGTCCGGAGATGACAACCCGGAATCTGCGGGTATGGGTTGCTTCATCGGAAAAATCCTCATCGGAAGTGTCAACGGAAACTAAAATTCTTCCATTTTCTTCTGCTGAATCCATAAGGGTCAGCGTCTCTTTTGTCTCCACTACTTCCCGTTCTTCGTAGATCGGAATGGTTTCCATCTCCGGGATGGGATTCCCTTCCCCGTCCAGTAAAAGCTCCCCAGCAGTATAGGTTTCATAAACCGGCTTGTAGGACGGCTTCAGACGCAGCTTTCCCTGAGCAAGAGCTCCCGTATCCAGTTCCTGTTCTTTTACAGTGAAGGAATAGCCACTCTGTTCATACTCTCCGTCTTCATAGATCACATAATAGTAGCCATCCTCATAGGTTTTGCGTACGACCAATCGACCGCTGCCGCGCTCATAGACAGCAGGCACCTCGCCCAGCGCTTTATAGGCATAGCGGATTTTGGCATACCAGCTGCCATCGGATTCATAGACCTCTTCCACATCGTAGGCATCCCAAAAACTGTCTGACGCGCAGTATTCCAGGATTTCCTCGATCATTTCCCCGTTGGTATCGCCGGAGAGAGGCAGGATCGCCCATGGCGCGTCCGTCAAACCATTTTTATAGCCGGACATAGACAGCGCGGAATATGTCTCCCACAAAATGTAATCCGGATCAATATCCGTGGATTCCTCCAGATCCGGGTCAGATGGCTCCTCCCGCTCAATAGCGGACACATAAACATTCAGCCGGTTCACAGCCGTTACGGTCTGCTCTGCTTGAATGTCGGAATAAACAATCTCTCCCTGCTCATCCCGCTTTAGAATCTTATTGCCGTCCGCATCCAGCTTATATTCTCCGCCTTCTGCCGTCTGATAAACGAGATTCCCCTGGCTGTCTTTTTTCTCGACCCGTTCGGTTCCCACTGCCACCTGTTCGGTCGCTGTCATATCCTCTGTTGTGACTTCATAAACCTTTGCGTTTGCCGGCAGGCCGGAAAGATGGAGTTCAAATCCGTCCGTATCATAATAGTCCACGTCAAAGTCATAGGAAGAACCGTCCCACTCATTGATCTCATGATAGAATCCGTCCGTGGAAGCACTGCCCGCTGCCTCCAGCACCACCGGTGTTCCGGTACGGTTGCTTTCCGAGAGATTTTTTCCGGTTCGGGAAAGCTCATAGCCTTCGGAACGGGAAATCTCCTCGACATAGTAGCTTCCAAGGATTAACGGCCGACCAATCCAGCCGTTTCCATTGTTGGCGACATTGTCCTCATAGAGATTTGGGACATTCTTAGAGGTTTCCGATTCCTCTGTGATTACCAGGAAAGAGGCATCGCCGTTTTTATCCGTTGTGGCAATGGCGACCAATTCTCCCGCGGAAAAGACCTTGCCCGTCTTCCCATCCGGATGGATGATGTCCTCAGCCGCATAAAGTCCGTAAACGGCGCCTTCCAGCGTTGCATCTCCCTGGCTTTTGCCGTAACTGTCTTCCATATCCTGCTCATAAAGCTCCAGATCCCGCTTATTGATGTGCAGCTCGCCTTCCGTCCGATGGTCTCTTACAACAAAGGTATGGCCGGTATGGTCAGAATCATAGGAATCCTGGTCAATTGGCTCCACTTCACTCTCCTCCTGCACGCCGTCCCAGATCCATTCTCCATCCTCATCATCCTCTGAAAGCAGGGAAGGCACGGAAAGAGAAAAGGTCTGGGCATTGGACGGAGTTGCCAGCTCGTCTGCCTCGGAAGGCGTTGCCTCTGCAGTATCCGCTTCTTTTTTTGAAGGCTCTTCTTCACTGCGGTTTGGAGTGCTCTCTTTTGTGGGATTATCTTCTGCTTTTTCCTGCTTTGCCTCCCCCTCTGAATCTGCCTCTGCATTGGATGGGGTTGCCGTTGCCTGCACCAGCGGAACCTCATTGGGAGAAATGCTGGCCTCGGAAGTGGTTGCTGTCTGAACCTGCAGCAGCGTATTCCCTTCCTGCTGATTCCCAGGATAGCTTCCGATCACAGTGCTGTCTCCGCCGGCCTGGGAAGAAGTAAATTCCACAATTTCCACCGGAATATCATCATTATGAAGGTCATGGAGAATATAGCCAGCCCTGGCTTTGATTTCCCGCACGGTGTAGATGCGTTTCAAATGGATAAAGGTATCCCAGGCCTCATCCCGGTCCGCTTCCATGGCGTCTCTTGCAATGCCTTCGTCAATGGAATGGAAATCACAGTTTGCTTCACACCAGTCCACACAGGCCTGCCAGGCAGCCCAGGCTTCTTCTTCCAGGCGTTCGTTTTCCTCTTCCGCTGCTTCAATTTCCTCATCGGATGCATCGTCCGAGACTTCCACGTAATGAATGATAGGCTCCGGATGTCCGCCGCAATAGGTTTTCTCATAATCGTAGGTCTTCCGGTCGGAATGTTCAAAGTGACCGTTTTCGTCGGTTGTGATAGAATCCTGGCAGATGCTTAAATCTTCAAACTTTCCCTCAGAAGTGGAAGTATTTTCCCGGAATTGTTCTTCATCCAGGTTGCTTCCATCCAGCTGGGAAAAATCAAACTGCTCCAGGATTTCAAACTCCGCTCCCTCCAGGGTCTTGCCAGTTTCATCACAGAGCTTTTCCAACTCAATCTGATAATCCCGGTTGAAAGTTTCCTCGTGGAGATACTGGGTATAGGGGATTTCATAGCTTCCTTTATCCGTCTCAAAATGCGTTCCGCCTTTTCCAAATGCAAGCCATACCTCCCATTCCAGCTGTTCTCCGGCCATGGTAATCATAGCCTGTTGGCCGGCATAATCACTGCTCTCATCCCAGCCATCAGGAAACCAGATTTTAAAAGTAGTAGGCCGAACCCAGTATTTTGCAGCCGTCGAACCCTCTGGAAAATGTCCACGAATCAAACCTATATCCGGATTTCCTGTACTGCAGGTAAAGGTTACTCCGCCGTCAACTTTTGTTGCTGTCCATCCTTCCGGAACATCATAAATCAGCTCCGACTGCCGCCAGTCATACCCTTCGCTGTATTCAAGGGTGATGCTGTATGTGCCGTCTTCATTTTTCTGCATTTGATGTACCGGGGCGATACTCTTGTATTTGGATGCAAAGGGCGGCACCGCGTTCTCCTCCACAGCACCGTTCGTCTGGTTAAAGAACTGTTCCAAAGCCGCTCTGGTTTGATTAGCAAGAGTCTGGCTCTTTAAATTAGCCAATAAGACTTCCATTTGCTCCCGAAAATCTTCCAGTCCCGCCCAGCGCCCTGACATGATGGCCCAGGTGGCCGCCTGACCTAAGATATAATGGCCCTGCCCCATCTTTCCGACCTCATCCTGATACCCTTCAAAGTTTCCCGAGGAAGAGAGGGCATACCAAAGAATTTCTGCTTCCTCTCTGGATATTCCAAGAGGCAGGTTATCTCCTTCCGTATCCAGATCGTAGCTGACAATGGTGCCCTGCGTTCCAGTTCGCATGGACTTATTAGGCTCCAAGCAGAAGCCGGCAGCAGATTTGCCCTGTTCTACGTTGGTTATTCCATAGGGCCACAACCCTACCCGGTTATGATATTTTCCATAAAAGGGAAAACTGGCTCCTGGCTTTAAGAGGTTGCTGGAGTCATAATAAGCAAACGTGGAGCCTCTCCCTTCTGTTGCAGCCTGAACAGGTATGATTCCCAATCCAGAACTAAAAAAAGACTGAAACACAAAAATCATTGCCATCAACAAAGCAATTTTGCGTTTCAGTCGGATATAAATGCGATTGCACTGCATAGTATCCTCCCTGCAAAAGGTAAGGCACATCCGAACGGATGTGCCTCAATCAAATCTTGTATTTAGTTATCGTATAGTCGGAAACCAGGATTCTCTAATTGCGCCTTACACCCGGGACAAGGGTGGGCTGTTTCACGCACATGAAAGGTATTTAAATATCCGCAGTATGGGCATTCAATTCTCGTTAAATCCAAATAACTTTCTGCATAGGAGCCGAATGCGGAGGCATCAATGGGTTTCCACTCATTATCCACGTATACGCGATTCCATTGATGACCGTTTCCACTTATAATCGCGCAGCGCACTCCAACAGCATTGGCAAGTAATTTGTACGCATCAGCAAATCCAACGCAATTGCCTTCCCCATTTATCAAAACACCATGAGCAGAATTTCGTCCATCATGTCCATTCGAGAGAGCATATGTCGCAATACTTTGAAGATAATCAAAAATTATCTTTGCCTTTTCATATTCGCTCGCTTCATATGGAAAATCTACCAAAAATTCATTTACTTTCTGATAAACCTGTTGACGCTCTGCATCCAGCGAAGATACCGGATAGATTCCCCGGACTGCCGCTAAAACAAAGCTGTCCTTTCCCCATAAATCATCCGTTTGCTCATCGAAGATATACACTTCTGCATCTTCACGGTATCGATAAGGCTGATTATCATAGGGGGTTCGCACATACCCGCCCAATGCCTGCGTATCCTGTACCCAACTCCCGTCTGCTGCCACCAGATACCCGTCCGGCGTTGTAGTATTTGACCACATGGTTCCGTCTGCTCCCAGGTAGTAATAATTTCCCTGGTCCATTACCCACTGAGAAGCTGTATAGGTTCCATCTTCATTCCGATAGCGGTAATCTTCTCCTTGTTTTTCCCATCCGGCAAAAGCAGAAAATGCTCCCGCAAAACATAGAAATCCGGATAAGATGCACGTCATCATATACTTTCGCTTCATCGCATCACTCCTCTCACTTCCAGCTTATCAAATGAATGGTTCCTATGTCTAGGGGAGCATAAAAATTTTATAGGGTACTGGCTTACCTATTTATCTGCATAATGATATCTGCAGGCCAGGATATAAACGCAGTCCTCATCAATTTTATAAATCAATCGTTCCTTATCGTTAATCCTCCTGCTCCAATATCCAGACAGGTTTCCAACCAGAGGCTCTGGTTTTCCAATCCCTGTATTTCCGTTCCTGCAGATATCTTCAATCAGCTGATTGATCTTTTTTAAAGTTTTCCGATCCTCTGTCTGCCAGTATATATAATCCTGCCATCCATTATCTGTAAATAGCTTATTCATTGGATTCTGCCTCAATCAGCGGGTGTGCGGATACCTTCCCTGTTTCCAACTGCTGCTTCGATTCCATCAGCCATTCATAATTGGCCTGACTCTCCCGGACATAAAGGTTTTCCATCAGATTGTTATAAGCCTCTTCAGACATCATGACAACGTTGCGTCTGTCCTTTCTTGTAACAATCAATGTCTCGCAGTCATCATTGACGCAATCCATGTAATGTTTCATATTATCGCGAAGAGTTGTGTAATTCACAGCTAACATACAATCAGCTCCTTTCCAAAACATACCTTATACCTATAGTATAACGTACAGTTTTCTGTACTTCAAGTATTATTTTTAGTGTATGCACAAATCTTCGCTTTTATCTACCCTACTATGCCCAGTTATGGAATCCAAATCCCATTTGCATCCACCGTATACCCATCCGGCGTCTGACCATTCACAAAAAGCGCACCGCGAGTTCCATCAGATACAGGGTTAAAGTAATACCATTTGCCCTCAATCTGGTTCCATCCCGTATACATCCGCCCTCTGGTTCCGTCGGATACTGGGTGCAGATAATAGATATGACCGTCCACATCGGTGAACCATCCGGTCTGCATATATCCGCGCTCATCAAAGTGGTACCACTCGGTTGCCCCGTTATAAGAAAGCTGCTGCCAGCAGGACTTCGGGTGGGTTCCGTCACTGTACTGATACCACCAGCCCACTTCATCCATAATCCAATTTCCGGATGTACCGGGGCCGCTGCTATTTCCTGCAGAGGACCGAGAGGAACTGCCGCCGGAAGAACTTCCGCCGCCCCCGCCACCTCCGGAGGAGCCTCCGCTGGAACTGCTGGTGGTATTGTTGGTAGTCTTAAAGGAAACCGTAACCTTGCACTGAGCTTGCTTTCCGCCGTCTGCTGTTGTGACCGTAACCAATGCTGTTTTCTCTCCAGCCGCTCCATACGTATTGGCAGCTTCCAATTCCTTGATCCACTGCCCGTCTGTTCTCGCTGTCACCAGGCCGGTCTCTGATACACTGACAACGGATTCGTCATCCACGCTCCAGGCGACCGAACGGTTCTCCGCTTCCGCTGGATATACCGCTGCATTCAGCTGGACCGGAGATGTGACTTTATATTCCACCGTAGGATTGCTCCTGCGCCCGGTCATTACTTTCTCAATTTCAAAGGTAAGTTCCTGCTGGTCCAGGGATACGGATTCCACATGGGCAATCGTATTGTCAACAGTTCGGAACGAGACATTCACTGCGCATACCGCCTGTTTGCCACCGTCTGTTGTAGTCACGGTCACGTAGGAAGACCGGTTTCCAGCAGCCTCGGATTTGGCGTAAGGGGAGTTGCTGTTTGCCGCTTCCTCCGCCTGGATGAGATCCGCAATCCAGCGGGCATCTTCCCGCACGCTTACCATGCCTTCGCCATCCACCCGGATCATATCCGAATCGCCGACAGACCAGGTCACTTCTTTATTATCTGCATATTCCGGAGAAATGGTTTCATACAGCCGCTTTGCCGGAGTCACAGAATAGGTTTCTGTCGGGTTCAGCCGGTCGCCTTCCAGCGTACGCACTACTTCAAAAGCAAGTTCTGCCTGATCCAGTTCCACACCGGACACTGGAACTACGGTCTGGTCCGTGATTTTAAAGTTGACGGTTACAAAGGCACTGGCCCGTTTCTGTCCGGCTTCTGTGGTCACAGTTACCGTTGCATAATCGGTTGCCTCTGTCGTGATCGGCTTTGAGGGATATAATTCCTGATTGGCAACTGCCGCCCGGATCAGATCGGTGATCCATTTTGCCGCAGTGTTCACCGTCACTTCTCCGTCGTCGGACACTGTAATGACATCGGTAGAAGCACCATCCGTGTCTTTCGCACTCCAGTAAACATTTTTATTGGCTGCAGAATCCGGAATTACAGTGGCAGTCAGTTTCTGCGGGTCGGTCACTTTCCAGCCAATCTGAGGATCCCAGCGAGAGCCGCTTCGGATCTGCTCTACCTCAAAGGTCAGTTCCGTCTGATCCAGTACCACACCATTGGTCATAGCACGGTAAGTGGCAGATAAGGTGATATTGGAATCCGGCATGGTAAATGCGGTCTCTGTTCCGCCGGTCTGAATTACCTCCTGGTCCTCTAAGTCATCGGATACCCAAAACAGAGAATCTGGTTCCAGCTCATAATAAACGGGCGGATCAGAAGCAGTATCATTCACCGGACTGGTGTAGACTAAAACTTTCGTCCCTGCCGCGATTGCTCCGGGATTGGCCCAGTCAATCTCTTTGGCATAGTTATTCTGAGATTCCATGACAGACAGGGTTCCATGGTCGATAGCTGGAATAGACACCAAATACCCTCTCACCGGGTCGCCCGTCTTACTGGGAGCATAGTGATGGACATTTTCCTCTCCGATAGAAAGAACACCGTCCTCCAGCTCTTCATAGAAGTATTTGTTGGTCTGTTTTGTAAATTCTCCCATCTGATAAAGGCTGAAATCCCGCTGATTGGAATAATACGCTCCAATATGATGCTCTAACCGAATCTGCGGGGTCAGTTTGTTTCCAAACGGGTTTAAGGAGTATTTCTCTTCGCTGTCTGTAAAGAGGTAGGCCAGATCATCCCCTAATTCGATAGTCCCGCCTTCAATATATCCAACAAAAAGCCCGGCCGTTTTTAAGGTACTGGAGGTAGAAGCTCCGATGGTTCCGGCAAAACGACCGTTTTTCACCTGACCGCTCTGCATCCGGCCAATGAGACCGCCGATATAATCTGCAGAGGTACTTCCCACCTTGCCTTCCACATAAGAATTGTAAACTTCCGTCTCATAAATATTTCCAGCGATTCCACCTACATAGCCCTCTGAGTACAGAGCACTGTAGCTGTCTGTGGTATCACTGGTACAGTCACTGATAAAAGAAGTATGAGCCGATCCGCAGATTCCACCGGCGAATGCTTCTTCCTCCGCTTCGGCATCCGTTCCTCCCAGGACACCTGCCGTATTGGTACACTCCAGCATGACACTGTCGTAGGCCTCACCGGCAATGCCGCCGATGACTCCCACGCCCCGTACCTGTCCTAAACTGGTGCAGTTTTCAATCACACTGTCATTGATCTCTCCCGCCAGAAGGGCTGCTTTGCTGTTGGCATTTACCTGGCCGTCTACGGTCAGATTTTTGATGGTGGCCCCATGCAGGCAGCCGAACAGACCGGCGTAATCCTGCGTAGTGTCGCTGATTTTTAAGTTATAAATCCGGTATCCCTGACCGTCAAAGTTCCCTTTAAAAGGCATCGGCTCTGCCTCACCGGTTTCTGAAAAATATCCAATGGGAAGCCAGGAAGCGTTATCGCTCAGGGAAATATCCCTGGTCAGGATAAAATAGCATCCGGCATACCCATCTATCTCCTCATTTGCTACGTTGTAGGCCAGAAGGCGCAGGTCGTTGGCCGAATTAATCTCATAAGGCTCTTCTTCCGTTCCTTCCCCATCCAGGTGGTCGCTCATTTCAATCCCGCCCCAAAAGCTGTCGGAACTAAGAAGGCTTATCATTGCATTGGAAGGGGTTGCTGTGGTCACGGTTCCTGTATCCGGAATCAGACCTGTCGGCAAGTCCATCTCTTCCTCTCCTGTGTCAAGTTCTTCTTCCGGTGCAGGCTCAAACGGTATCTCCTCCTCGTTTTCCCTTTCCGCCTCTGATGGGGTTGCCAACAGGTTTCCCTTTTTCTCGTACTGCTCCTGCTTTTCTGTTTCTTCTGATTTCTCCTGATCCTCTTCCTGTAATTCCTTTGCGTACACGACAGCACTTGCCGAAGGATATGCAACAGATAAAACCGGGGTCAGTCCCATTGCCGTGATTAAAGACCAGGCAGATAATACTGCCCGGCCCTTCTTTAAATTTTTCTTCATACGTTCTCCTTTTCAACAATTATAACTTCCTACTCCTGCACTGCGACAAAAGCAGGCCGGATTCCAATTCGATCATTATCCACTTCCTGCGGCGATACCTGCCCGTCATAAGTAACTGCGTAGGCCAGATGATCTCCCCTGGCGGCCGGCGTACGAAGCCAATATCCCATGGCATGGCTTCCCGCAAGGGTAAAATTATCAGTGGCGGCGCCATCTAACTTCCATAAATAATTTGCATAGCGCAGCGCCTCATCTAAAGAGAGGCAGAACAGCTGGTCTTCGATTTTCTGCCCCTGCCGATTCCTTTTTGTAAATTTTTTCTCTGAAATCTGATAGTTGCTGCTTTTCCCTGCATAAATACTGCTAATGGTAGTCTCTGCCAGTACCATGCCTTCGGTATTCTCAACCTCTTCATTCAGCCAGGTCCGCAGATCTGCCGCTTCCCAGGCATTTAAGTTTTCATCAAACTGGCATACATCACCACCGATAATGGAATCACATAAAAATAATGCTCCAACCCGGTTGCTCCCGGCATCGCAGTAATTAGGGTCGATACAGCGGAACACATAGGTTTTTCCATCTATTGTCCGCTCCTGGGTATCCCCTTCATACCAGATATGGCCCTGACTGGTGTCCGGTGCCTCATGGCCAATGACAAAGGCCGGCCGGATTCCCGCTTCTGTTAAGGATACCCGGCTGGATGCAACCTGGCCATTGTACTGTACCAGATATGCCTGATTGGAAGTGTTCTCTCTGGCTGTCCGGCTCCAGTAATATCGCATTCCCCGCTGGGGCGTCCATTTTTTTCTGGTCCATTCTTTGTAAGCCGCATTTTTTACTTCGTCTTCAGACAGACAAAAAACCCGGTCAGAAACAGAATCATCCGTTTCCTCCAGCTTGATTGGTAAAAGTTCATCTGCCACAGAAAGGGTATCTGCATAATACTGGTTCAGCCAGGTCCTGACATCCGATGTCCCATAAGCGTTATCGGAAGCCGCGTAGCGGGTACTGAGTGAATAGGGAATCACATCCTCCGCAACAAACAGATATCCCCCTCGGTAATCCGTATCCAGGCAGATAAAGTTCATGGTGGAAAACCCATCCGAAAGACCGGTTTCGACGGACAGGGATTCCCCTTCCTGAAACCGGTCCCAGGAGTCCCGCTCCGCTGCCTGAACATTAAACCCCAAAAGAAAACTGAATACAGAGCAGGCCACTAAGATTGCCGCTGCCGCGTATGAACGCTTCACATAAATTCCTCTTCTTCTCATACTTCCTCCATAAGCGCCTGTTCATCCTCTTCCGGCTTTACTTCAAGAGCCACACTTCTCCCTTTCTCGTCTTCTCCAATCTCAAAAGTCACTTCCTGACCTTCACCCAGCTTTTTAAATCCGTCCATCCGGATCTGGGAATAATGGACGAAATGTTCCAGCCCGTCTTCATCGCAGACAAATCCAAATCCTCTGCGGGCATTAAACCACTTTACCGTTCCTTTTACTCTCATTGTCTTTTCCTCCTGATTCTGTTCTCAAAATATGCTTTACATGCTGCTTCGGCGTTTGATAATCCTCGTAATGATTCCCTCTGCCACCTCCCGTTCTTCGTTCACACGGGTCACTAAAAATCCCACCTCATCTCCCTGGCCCGGCAGACTTGCTGTGTTGCAGGAGTGGGCTACTGCATTAACTTTACAGTTAAGGCAAAGGAAATAAGTTCCCCGATAAACATCTGTAATCGTGCCGACGTACTTTCCCTGACGCCTTAACTGCATCAGGTTTACCTTATTGGAATTGGGCAGGGCTTCCTTTGCGCTGACTTCAACCCGCAGGTCCTCTGCGTTTTCTCCCGTCACCTTCTTAACCAGTACGTTTACTACGTCTCCAATGGCAAAGCGGTCATTGGCATCCCGCATCCATTCCCAGGACATATCCCTGGCTTTTAAGGAGCACTCCACACCAAACACTTCCAGCCGGACCGCCTTCTGGGCCACAGCGATGACGCGGGCTTCCACAATTCGTCCTGGAGTAATCATTGGCATTTCATCATCTGCACGCTCTAGGTAAAACTGTGTCCGTTTACGGAGCATTGCCTCCTTTCTGGAGGCTGCGATACTCCCGGACTCCGGGTCCAAATCCCGAATGACAAAGTCCAGTTCTGCCCCAAGCATGTTGTTGGCCAGACGGGTCTGCCGGTTCAGGCGGTCTGCGTTCTCCCTCCCATCCCCTTCCAGGTTAATCATCATTTCTTCCATGGGAATCAGGATTCGGTAGCCTTTATAATAGATAACGGCTACTACCCATCCTCCGTCCAAGCGTTCAATGCCGCTGAGATTTCCGCACAAGATTTTTCGGGTTCTCTGGGCGTTGGTTAATTCATGCCACACTAAGTCCTCCTGCTTTTGGACCTGAGTAGCAGATGCATCAACCGTAAGGATTCCTCTGGGAGAACTTACTCTCACGGCAGGCTTTGCCGCTTGTTCTTCCGAAACAAGGGACTTCGATTCATTTGCCATCTGCCATACCACCTCTCCTTTTCACTATTTTTCATGATTTTGCAGGCAACAAAAAAAGCAACCAGTTTCCCAGTTGCTTTTCCTGTTCAGACCTTTCAAAAATCTGATGTTACCATTATAAAAGATATAAAATTGCAAGTCAATTCACGAATAGTCTCAAATTGGTTCGATTGTGTTTCATTTTGTATTTATTGTCCATCCGATTGCGGTTTCCCGCTGTTTCCAGAATTCCCGGTAAATGCCATCTTCCTGTATCAATTCCTCGTGAGTTCCTTTCTGGCTGACCCGGCCATGGTCAATCACCAGAATCTGATCGGCATTTCTTACAGTAGTCAGTCGATGGGCAATGGAAATCAAGGTTTTCCCTCTGGTCAGTTCCCCGATAGCTGCCAAAAGTTCTCTCTCGTTTTCTGGATCCACGCTGCTGGTGGCTTCATCTAAAATGACAATAGGCGCATTCTTTAAAATTGCTCTGGCAATGGAAATCCTCTGTTTTTCTCCTCCCGACAAAGTGGAGCCACCCTCTCCCACCATTGTCCGATATCCATCCGGAAGGGCACAGATGAACTCATGACACTGAGCCCGTTTTGCCGCTTCTGTCACTTCCTCTTCCGTGGCGGATGGATTGCCGAAACGAATATTATTTTCAATGGTGTCATGGAACAAAAATACATTCTGAAATACCATGCTGATATAAGACATCAGGCTGTCCGCCGTAAATTCCTTTACATCTTGTCCACCCAGCAAAACCTTTCCTTCCTGTACATCCCAAAATCTGGCAATCAGGTTGCACAGAGTGGTCTTTCCGGAACCGGATGACCCCACAATAGCGCAGGAAGTTCCTTCTGGAACCGTCAGGGAGACATGTTCAATCACAGTCCGGCTGTCATATCCAAAGGAAATATCACGCAGCTCAATGTCAAAGCATTCCGGCTCCAGTTTCCGATTGCTGGTATCCATCCGGGGCATATCTGTTACTGCTTCCAGGCGGTTTAATTCCGTTGTGATTTTTCTCGCCATAAATGCTCCGTCTCCCATTTGTTCCATTTCTGAATAAACGATGAAAGAACTGATGATAAACAGCAGGCAGTAGGAAAGGGAAATAGAACCTGCTACATACAAAGCGGCCGCAGCAAACATCATCAAACAGCCGGTCAGCTTATAGACTGCTGAATAAATTTTTAGCAGCGGAAGGGAAGCATACTCCTGATCCAAATCAGCCTGCCGTTTCCGGTCAAAGGCGGCGTAGACTGGGCCTTCACTCCCGTCTGCCTGAGAAAATGCCCGAAGCACAGAAATTCCACGAATGTATTCCAACGCCTGAATGGTCATATTCTCCTGCGCAGCCAACACATTGGGCGTGTGTTTCACCGCTTCCCATTGAATGATATGAAGTACCAGCATCCCCAGGCCCAGGCCAACCAGAGTGATCAGCGCAAACAGCGGCTGAACAATCAGAAAAAATGCCGTCACTGCCAGAGCCATCAGCACGCCGCCGGTAAGATCCATAATGGCCATCATGGAATACTGCTCCAACTCCGTGACGGTAGAGGTGAGGACCGTCTGGATGCTTCCCAGCTTCTGTTCAGAAAAATAGCCCATGGGAGCAGCTCTCATCCGGTCCCCGATAGTCAGCCGGTAATCCCGGAACATATCAAATCCCCTGGCACTCATGGTAATATCCATCATCCACTGAAAGAGGATTCGCAGCAATATGCTGACAATCACAATTCCAAGGGCAGACCAGACTGTATTCATGGTAAGATGGTTCAGATTTTCCGCGACTACATAGACAGCAATCAGAATCAAAGACATGGAAACCGTCTTCATCAGATTAAAGAAGATTCCCAGTTTAATTTTCCCGCTGTACGCTCCGGAAATCTTTAAAATTCTTTTGATCATCATCAGCATAGGGCTCACCCCTCCTTTCGATTCTTTCCCTGACTCTGCGCGCCCAGATGATTTTCCCACATTCTGCGATAAAGAGGGCAGCGGTCTAATAGCTCTTTCTGTGTTCCGGAAGCAGCGATATGTCCCTTATCCACCACCAGGATCTGATCCGCGTTCTGAATGGTGGACAGACGGTGAGCCACTACAATCAAGGTTTTTCCCTGCACCAGCCTTCCTACCGCTTCCTGTATCTGTGCCTCGCTCTGTGGATCCGCGTAGGCGGTGGCCTCATCCAGAATTACCGCACGGGAAGGTTTTAACATTGCTCTGGCAATGGTGATCCGCTGCCGCTCACCTCCGGATAATCGATCTCCCGCCTCTCCTGCCGGTGTATCGTAACCATTGGGAAGCTGCATAATAAATTCATGACAGTTCGCCGCTTTCGCTGCCTCTTCCACTTCATGGTCTGTCGCTTCCGGACGACCCATGCGGATATTTTCCCGGATGGATCGGTCAAAGAGGAAATTGTCCTGGGCCACATAGCTGATTTCTCCCATGAGCTGATCAAAGGGAATCTGTTTCAAATCAACGCCTCCATACCGGACAATTCCCTTCCCTGCATCCCAAAAGCCGGCCATCAGTTTGGCAATGGTGGATTTTCCGGAGCCTGAAGGTCCTACGATGGCAGTCATCTTTCCGGGTTCTGCAGAAAAACTCACATTGTGAAGGACTTCCCGGGAGTGGTTATAGGAGAAGCTGACGTTTTCAAAAGAAAATCCGCTGGATTTTAGAAGAACCGGCTGGGTGGGCCGCACCTGTTCCGGAATATCGAGGAATTCCCGGATTGGCCTTAAATTGGCGGCAATTACCGTCAGCTGCTCACTGCCAAAGGCCAGTTTCATCAATGGAGCCATAAATCCAAAGGGAATCACTATGCAGGCGATCAGAATCGGCAGGGAGATTTCGCCATTCATATAGAGCCAGGTTCCCACCGGCAGGCTTCCCACCATGGTAGATGGAATGATTGCCTTTACTGCTGCCATCCAAAACCAGCACTGACGCCACCAGGCAAGGGTACTGTCATGGAAAAATTTCACCGCGTTGGAATATTTTCCAAAAGAAACTCCCGTCTGTCCAAAGGCCTTAATGACCTGAATGCCATTTACATATTCCAGCAGGGCGGCGTTCATCTCATTTCCGGCCTTTAAGTAGGTTGCCATCTTCTCCCCGTACCCCCGCATCATGCCGATGATGAATGGAACAGAGAGAGGAATGGTCACCAGAGAAGCAAGGCCCATCCTCCAGTCCAGAAGAAAGATCAAAACCAGGCAGGCAGCAGGCGCTCCTAATTGCGAGGGCGCTTCTGGAATTACATGGGCGATGGAATCCTCCAGTTTTCCCACATTGTCTACGATTAACGTTTTATATACTCCGGACGGTGTCTCCAACATCACGCCTAAGGGAACGCGCCGCATATGGTCGGCAATGGCCCGCCGGATGTTCCTTAAAATGGTAAAAGCTATCTTATGACTTCTGGCTGAGGAAATCGTACAAAAAAGTGTTCGCAGCAGAACTCCCGCAGCTGCCAGGCCAGCCCATTGACCGGCACTTATGATGGTCGCCTTTCCTGCATATGCTTCATTCGCCAGCATTGCCGCCGCCAGAAAGGGAAGCATCCCGCAGAGTTCGCCCAAAAGCGCCAGTGCAATGGAGAGAGGCATTTTCCCCTTTTGGTCTCCGGCAAAACGGAACAAAACCTTGATCGGATGCTCGGTTCTTTCATTCATATTCCAATCGCTCCTTTCCAGTTTGGGTATGGTTCATCACACATAGGGTTAGTTTTTGCTAACTTATGGTGTAAAAGAATTGCCTGGGTCATACCAGACGTGTTTTTTATTTGTGAATATTGTTAGCTAACATTGTTTACAAAACAGGCTGACAAAAACGGATGTTGCATCCGTTTCTGCTCTCTGTCTTTAAAATCCCAGTACGGTTCTCCATGCCGGATAAAAGAATTCATGGAATGTCCGAAGATAATGCCTTGCGTCCTCCAGTGGAAAATCATGCACCACCACTTCAAACAAAGCGGTAACATAGGCGCTCATCAGCAGGTGCATCTCCTCTGGCCGAATCTCCTTTACGGAAATTCCTCTTTTTTTGGCTTCCTCCATAAAATTCAGCGTTTCCTTCTGCTCCATTTCCACCAGCTCATGAATAAAATGGGCATAGCGGGTACCTTCCGCCTTGCAGATAATCAATTTAAATAAATCAAAGTTGGGATACACAACCTGCAGAATCATCTCCACATCCGCCCCGCTGTTCCACACTTCATCAAGACGTTCTTCGCGAAGAAAACCATAATCGACTTCCCGGTATCGATTATACCAGGACATCAGCGCATCTATAGCAGGCTGTACCACCCGGGCAAATAGTTCTTCTTTGTCCTTAAAATGGCGGTAGATTCCAGCCGCACTAATACCGGCCCTGGAAGCAATTTCCCTCATGGAGGCCTGCTCAAAGCCCTTCTCCAAAAACTCTTCCTTTGCTGCCGGCAGAATTTTCTCATAGGTCTCCGTTCCGTCTCTGGGCACAAACACTCCTCCTTTCCGTCGTTCATATGTAAACACTGTTTGCTAACATCGTTTATATATTACTATAAAGAACGGCCATTGTCAAACGTTGAAAGCGTCAAAAAAGCAACCAGTTTCCCAGTTGCTTTCGTTAATTAGATTTTTTAATAAGAGATATAACGCTACGGAAGACTTTTTAGCCAGCAATTACCGCATCATAAACTTCTTCCGGCCCGGCTTTTAAAAGCCGATCCGCCATATCCCGCTTCATCCGTGCCAGGATTTCCTCTTCTGCCTCTGTCCGATTTTCTTTCCTTGCCATGTCAATAAAATCCTGACGCACGAAACCAGGGCGGATTGTGACAACTACTGTTTTCCCTCTGTAACTGAAACGGAAATAATATCTTCCGTGAGGACTCTCCAGAACCTCTTTGGCTTCCGGCATGTCCTTGTCTACATGAATCCGGCCATCGGAAACGCAGCGTGTCACGAGTTCAAAAGCATCTCTCCCTCCGGGTCCAGGAAACGCAGTTACCAGTTCGATTTCCCTGCGCTCCAAAAGTTTTCCGTCATCCAAAAGCGGAAAAGCTCTTCTCATTACCTGAAAGGCATGCGCCACGCCGCCCGGATAACCAACTCCGTGATAATTCAGCATATCCTCAAAACTGAAAGAAAATTCTTTTCCCTTTTCAAGTACCTTAATTGTTTCCATTGTCTTACTTCTCCTTTCTGCTGATTCCAAATCATTTTATACTACTGTTGTCTGTTGTCCAAAATTTCCGAAACCTGTTCATCCGTCAACTCATATTGATAAACAATTTCAAAGAAATCCTTGACCTCCTGCTCCATATCCATATCCGCGAAAATCTCCGGGTACTGGATTTTCGCAGCCCACTTGACCATAAGAGGCGTCTCCATTCCGGCCGGATCCCAACGGTAAGCGCCAATGGGGATTTTGTAGACCTGCTTATTTGCCACCGCGCTGACAACAGACCAGTCCCTGCCTTCCTGTTTATTTTCCAGGAGGTCGGAAGGCATCAGATCGGAATGGTTGCCAATATAAATAATCTCCGGGTTCCAGAGAAGGATCTGCTCCATGTCTACCTCGGTCTTCTTTCCCGTCAGCCCCGAAGCAGGGTTATGCGCTCCGCTTGGAACCATCCAGTGGTCATATTGGCTGACTGAAACATTCATATCGCTGTAAAATTCAATGACCGAGGGCTTGTCCTCCTCAGCAACGCCGTCCAGGCGGGATGTCACTTCCGCTATCTGCTCATCAATCAGCCGTACCAGTTCTTCCCCCCTCTCTTCTTCTTGGCAAACCGCAGCCATAATCTGCAGATTTTCCTTTACACTGTCCAGTTCCGCGCTCCGCAGGGCCACTACTTTAAGCCCGGCACTCTCCATCTTCTCAATCTCCTGTTCATCGGTAGAATAGATAAACACCACATCCGGCTGAAGCTTCAGGAGCTCTTCAAGATTTACCGTGGAATCCGTATTGCACCAGTCTGTAGCAGCATTTTCCAGCTGCGGGTACATAAAGCGCAGGACGCTCTCCTCATAAGCCTTAATGGAAGACGGATTGCACCCGACAATATTGTCTGTCGCCCCTTCAATGGCATAATAGATGGACGGAAGTGGCTTTTCCACCGTAACTACCCGTTGGGGCTCCGCATCAAATGTGATTTTCTCTCCCCTCACATCTGTGACCGTATAGCTTCCAGCTGTGTCCCCGACCACAGATACCTCCTGTGTTTCTGCTGCAGATGCCTCCTGCGTTTCTGCTGCAGATGCCTCCTGCGTTTCTGCCGTTTCTTGAGTTCCCGCGCCTCCGGCGCACGCTGTCAGGGACACAGCCGCAATTCCTGCAAACATTAAATTCCTTATCTTTCGCAAGTTTCTATTCCTCCTACGTATATAAATTTATTTTGATGCCATAATCATCTGCTTACGCACAGCTTATGCAGCTTAAACACTCAGCGGATAGACCTCCATCAGGGCTGCTACCTCCTCTCTTAAAATATACGGCCGCTGCCGCAATGCCTTTCCGGTTTCAATCCGTTCCCTTAACGGGCAGCTCCGTATCCGCTCCTTTAAGCATCTGTCGGCCCTCTCCAACTCTTCGCTGCAGTAAGGCGTCTCATCAAGGACAGCCACCGCCTCATCAATCTGCTCCTCTGAATTAAAGGTTCCAAGGGCGGAATGTACCCACGGCACTGAAAGCACATAGGCGTAAGCTGCCTGCGCCAGGCTTTGCTTATCCCGGATGCGGATTGCATCGAAAATATGCGCATATTTCAAGATGTCCCCTGTTGCCAGGGGATTCATAGCTATGGTTCCCGCGCCGCTTTCCCAAGCGGTGCGCAGGCCGTCTATGCGATAAGCGCTGTTGACTGCGTTGAATCCCTGCACATTGTAGTCAAATGGGTAATCTTCCATAACCGCCTTAAGCTCCCGGTTTCTCATATGGGTGGAGATAGCAATATGCCTGATCAGTCCCTCCTCCCTGGCTTTCTCCATCTCTTTGATAGCCCCGTAGGCCTTTGCCCCATCCCATTCTCCGCTGCTTTTCACTCCCCAAAGGCAGGTGAAGGCATCGATACATTCCACCCCCAGCCGTTTTAAGGAATTTTCCAGATCCCTGCGAAAAGTCTCATGATCTCCCGCATGGGTCTTCGACATGATAAAAAAAGGCAGCGTTCCCTTTTTCATCTCTTTTATGGCCTCGCCCAGTATCAGTTCCGAATACCCGTCTCCATAAGTAACAGAGGTTTCAAAAAAATTGATCCCTTTCTTGTAGGCATACAAAAAATGCTTCACATGCCTGTCAATGTCCGACGGACTATCCAAATGATGGGTGCCCATGGAGATTCTGGACACCATAATGCCCGAACGGCCTAAAACAACATATTTCATCTTGCTTCCTCCTCGTGTATTTTTTCCGGCGCGGCCGCTATCCTGTAAGGCGCAATGATCCGGTACGTTTTCCCTTCAGCAGCAAAATCGACAATTTTTGCCCTTGTGCGGAAAAACTCCTCTACATTCTCCTCTGTAATAATTTCCTTCGTAGAGCCAAATTTTTGCTTAAAGCCCCGTCCCAGAAGCAGCGTCTGATCGGACAGCCTCAGCGCATGGCTGGGGAAATGCGTATTAATCACACATGCGGTATTTTTTTCTTTGCTGGCATATTCAATCGCATCCAGAATCCGCAATTGATTTCTCATATCCAGATTCGATTCCGGCTCATCTAAAATCAAAAGCTCCGGCCCTGAAACCATAGCTCTTGCCAGCATCACCATCTGCAGCTCTCCGCCTGAGAGTTCGTTACAATATCGGTCTGCAAGCCTGCCGATCCCTAATTCCTTCAGCATTTCACCGGCTCTTTCAAATTGTTCCTTTTTAGGGGAATAAAAGAAGCCGTTTTCCTTGTCCAGTCCCATAACGACCATTTCCAGCACGCCGTAGGAAAATACGCTCTGTTTCGCCTGGGGCACGTAGCTGATCTTGCTCCAGAGTTCCTTATCGGAATACTCCGTCAATCTCTTTCCTGAAATCAAGGTTCCGCCTCTGTTCCACCGGAGAAAGCCCATAATACATTTAAGAAGGGTCGTCTTTCCCACCCCATTCGGCCCCAGGATCGTCATAATTTTCCTTTCCTCCAAATGGAAGGAGATATCTTTGAGCACCTCTCTGCTCCCATAGGAAAAGCTTCCGTTTTTTACCTCCAATATCATGCTCTTCCTCCCAGTGTTTTTCTAAGGAGCGCCGCAAAAAACGGGGCGCCGATCATCGCAGTCAATATAGACAATGGGATCTCGTTTGCTGTGACTGCACGGGCCACCGTATCGATCAACAGCAGGTAAATCGCTCCCATGAGAGCGCTGGCCGGGATCAGTGTCCGGTGGTCGTTTCCTATAAAAAGCCTGGCGATATGTGGAATTACCAAGCCAATCCAACCGATGATCCCGCAGACTGATACGGTGACCGCTGTCATAAGCGTGGATAGCAGGATCGCCGCCAGACGAAGCTTCTTTACATTAATACCCAAAGATCTGGCTTCTTCCTGATCCAGCGATAAAAGATTCATCTTCCAGCGGAGTACCATTGCAATAATCAGACAAGGTAGCACGATGACCGAACAGAGCGCCACATCCCGGTAGGAGACATTGGCCAGGCTTCCCATAAGCCACATAGTAATGGCAGGCAGCTTATCCTCCGGATCAGCTATGTACTTGATAAAAGAAACCATCGCGTCAAACATAGATTTTACAATGACGCCCGACAGTACCAGCACAAATAATTCACTGTGTTTTTTAATCCGCGACAGGTTCAGTACAACTGCCACAGCCAGAAGCCCAAACAAAAGGGCGGTTCCCTGGGTCGCCGCCATGCCTGCAGACAGCAAAAGGGCCAGGGCCGCGCCAAAACCGGCCCCTGATGAAACCCCAAGAATGTCCGGGCTTACAAGCGGATTTCCAAAGATCGCCTGGTAAACCGCGCCAGAAACAGAAAGTCCTGCACCAACCAAAATCCCCATGAGAATCCGCGGAAGGCGTATGCTCAATATGACGCTGGATTCATAAATATCCATTCCTTCCTGGTTCCCAAGCAACGCATTCCCTATAATCTCAAATGCTCGTAACGGACTGATCGGATAACGCCCGACGCAGATCAGCACAAAAAATAAAACGATCAAAAGAACCGCCATAGCTGCCACAGCCAGTCTTTTCTCATGCTCTATGATTCCTCGGTTCATGCTCTCTCCTCTTTCCTGCTTTTCATCAAGTTAACCATGACTAACTTTAAACTATTTTCGCTGATTTGTAAAATCAATTAAATTTTCCATTCATAAATAAAAATAATGGAACATTTTAGATTGTCCACATCGAAAAAGGCAGTCCGTCACTGGGCCGCCTCATAAAACTTTACGATTCCTTTTATAAATTGCTGCACATGTTCCTGCTTCCATGCATCTTTTGTCCAAACTGCGCAAATTGGGATGGGTTTGTCGCCTTCCAGCAGTTTACCTACAATTCCATCATATTGGCGGATTCCATCTACCGGAAAATAGCCGGTCGCCAGATTGAAGGCTACCATTTTCATAGCCGTACTCTGCTGATCAAACTGCCAGATAACCTGCGGCCCCGCTTCACAGCCATATTGTAAAAACAACTGCTTCAGCGCCTCTGTCTTGCAGTCGTCATGCTTTGTGGAGACCATCTTCTCATTCGCAATCATCGGCACTGTAAGCCGATTTGCCCGTGCCAGAGGATGGATGGCTGAAACGCAGTAGAGCATTTCTGTTGTCCTTAGCTCGGCCCATTCAAAATTATCGATGGAAACATTTCCATGGTTTAAAATCAGGGCCGCATCCAATTTTCTTTCCCAGAGACCTTCCAAAAGCTCCGATGTAGAACCCACTGTCAGCTTAAACTCCATATCCGAATACTCCTCCGATCTGCCCGAAAGATACTCCATGTACACCGAGGAACCGGCTGATTTTGTGAGGCCGAGCCGCAGGCTCCTGGAATGGCTCACCATGTCCTGCACCTGATCATCAAATTCCTGCGCGTGCGTTAACATCTGGGACGCATATTCATAAAATCTATCTCCGGCTCTGGTAATCCGGATATACTTCCCGTCCTTATCAATGAGGCGCACCGCGTATTCTTTTTCCAATTCCCGGATAGCCGCAGTGACGGCCGGCTGTGTCACAAAGTTTTTTCTGGCCGCTTTTGTGATGCTGCGGCACTCATAAACCGCACAATAATATTTAAGCTGCTGCAGTGTCATCTTCCTATCTCCTCCAAAGCTGTCTCGTAAAATGTTGATTTGGAATCTCTACACTGGTTAGATTAAACTAACCAACAACATTATATCAAACTATCCTTATGGATTCAAGATGCTTTTATCAGATTTTTACACAATCTTTTGTCATTTGCCGTGCAATTTAAAGTTCAATAACCTGGTAAGTAGTACTATCATTATACGATAGGATATGAACGCATATTTTTTTACTTTCGTGTTGCCCTTGCCTAAATAGCTAAAATATGATACTATTGAATTAGCTAAAGGAGGCATTTTATCATGAGCATTATTACAACTGCAACCGCCACAGAAATGCAGAATAATTTTGGCCGCTATTTAAACCTTGTCCTTTCCGGTCAGGAGATTATTGTGACAAAAAACGGAAAGGAAGTCGGCCGGTTTATTCCAAAGGATTCAGCGATTTCCTATCTCACGGATTCCCTGACCGGTATTTTAAAGGGAGATTATGACCTTGACAAAGAAAAAGCGGAAAGGCTGAAAGAAAAATATGAGATTACTGATTGACGCAAATGTGATTCTGGATGTCCTGCAGAACCGTGAGCCTCACGTAAAGGATTCATCCATCATCTGGAAGCTGTGTGAAACCCGCCAAGCTGAAGGATTTATTTCCGCTCTGACCTTCGCCAATCTTGTCTATGTTATGCGCAAAGAACTAAATCCAGAGCAGATTGAGGAAGTCTTACAAAAACTCTCCCTCATTTTCACCTTTACGGAATTATCTCCTTCTGATCTTACCTCAGCTGCACATCTGAAGTGGGATGATTTTGAAGATGCCCTGCAAAGCGTGACGGCAGAACGGATTCATGTGGATTATATCGTAACGCGGAATATACGGGATTTTCTGAAAAGCAAGGTTGTTGCCTTTACTCCGTCTGAGTTATTTGGACGGATGTAGATTTTTCATTCAATCAATGAAATGACTGGATTTATACAGGTAGACAGTATCCATATGAAAAACAGGGCAGGTATCCTTCCAAAAGGGAGAGGCCGCCCATCTGGAATTTCCGGATGAATCCTTTGATGCGGTGGTCAGTAACTTTGTGTTCCACGAGGTGCGCTCCGAAAAGGACAAACGCCGCGTGGTACAGGGAGCTCTACAGCAATATGGAAGAATTTGCCGATGAACTGCGCCGGGAAGGCTTTCAGGAAGTCCACTACATCCCTTTTATAGAGCGGGAACGCTGGATTCCCAAGTATGTCCAGGCTCCCTGGATGCTTTACGGGGTAGGGCTGCTTTATGGGAAAAAGTAGGGATTCCCGTCCCACTAAAAACGCTGCGTGAGCATTGGTAGAGCGCTCCGCAGCGTTTTTCTTTCCTATTTTTTCCTTCCTATTTTGCCAAATCCGTCTTCCCCATCAGCCATTCCTGAACCAACTGGGCGCTGACTTTGGCTGCCTCCGCGATTTTCTCCGCCGACAGCCCCATACCCGCAAGGGACATCGCCATATTTTTTTTGGCAGTCATCTCGCCTTCTTTCCTTCCCTGTACTGCACCTTCCTGGTAGATCTGGTCCATCTCCTTGCACATATACTCCACTCCTTCCTGGGTTTCCTTCAATTCCCGGACTCTCTTAGCTAAAACGTCATTGCGGATATCTGCCGCCGACTTACAATGGAATTTGGCCCTATTCTAGCACGAAAAAAGCCGGACTGCAAGGCGGCAATACCTCCTAAACAATCCGGCTCGTAGCCGTCCGCATCTGTTTTCCTATTCCTACGAAGAATACCCGGAAAGCAGCTCCAAGAGCTGCCCAATCTGCTTCTTTCCAAAGGCAACCGTCTCTCCGTCATTCACCACCAGACACGGGACGCTCATCACATGATATCGATCCTTCAAGTCCGGGAAATGATTCAGGTCGTAAACCTCCGCCGTTACATTTGGATTTTCCGCCGCGATCCGCTGGGCGGCCGTCACCAGGTCCGGGCACATGGTGCAGGACAGGGAAACCAGGATCTTCATATACACAGGGCGTGTAATCCGACCGATGGCCAGGCGCGTTTCTTCCTCCAGGGACTGCCCAGGCCCGGATGCATTGTACAGGCCTAAAATGAAGGAAGTAAACTCATGGCCGCCCGGCACCCCGTGGAAAGCCAGGCCCGTCCAGCTGCCGTCCTCCCGGCAAACCTTCACGCAGGGCCGATGATCCCCCGGTTTCTTCTCCTTCTTAACCGTCAGCTTATCCGTCAGGGCGCACAGCCCCTCCATGTAAGCTTTTAGCTCAGAAGAGAGGGCGCCGTCGTCCAGGTCAAGGGTCAGCACGAGAGGCGATTCCATCCTAGAAAATACGGCCCGCAGCTGGGCAAGCATATCTTCCGTAAAGAGTCCCTGCTCTGCTTCCTTTTTTGGGGCGTTTCCGCTATCCGAAGCGGGGACGGAGGGCTTCGCCTGGGGCTGTTTCGGGAACAGCCCGGTCTTTTTCTGCATGGCAGCGGCGTAGCGCTCCAGCTCTGTTGCCGCCAGGGCTCCGTCTCCCACCGCCGTCACCACCTGGCGCAGCGGCTTGATGCACACGTCTCCGGCGGCATACAGCCCCTCGCAGGTCGTCTTCTGGCTCCGGTCCGTCACCACATAGCCCTGTTCGCTGCACTCTGCCAGCCCCTTTACCAGCCCGGTCGCCGGTTCATACCCGGCGAAGACAAACACGCCGAAGGTTTCCCCTTCCGGCGGCCGGTACTCCGTCACCTCCCCCGTCTGCGTATCGCGGTAGGTCAGACTGCGCAGCCGGTCGTCCCCGGCAACTTCTAAAACCTCCTTGTGGGTCAGCACCGTAATCTTCTCATGGTTCAGGGCTGGCTCCGCGCTGGCCGGGGCGCAGGTAAAGCCGTCCCCTCGGATGAGGATGGTCACATGGCTGGCATATTTGGTCAGAAATACGCTTTCTTCCGCCGCCGCGAACCCGCCTCCGACCACAAAAACCTCTTTCCCGGTAAAAAATTCGCCGTCGCAGGTGGCGCAGTAGGCCACGCCTCTCCCCTTAAACGCATCCTCCCCGGCAAAGCCAACCCTGCGGGGGTGCGCCCCTGTGGCTAAAAGAACGCCAAAGCAAGCGCGCTCGCCCCGGCTCGTCTTTACCACCTTCACATCGCCGCTCATATCCAGGCTCGTAACCTCAGCAAGCAGGAATTCCGCCCCGAAACTCTCCGCCTGCCGGCGCATGGTTTCCGTCAGCGCCTCCCCTGAGGTACGCTCTACCCCAGGGAAATTGACCACCTCATGGGTAATGGTGATCTGCCCGCCGAACCGTTCCTTTTCCACCACAAGTACACGGTATCTGGCGCGCGCCAGGTAGAGGGCGGCCGTAAGGCCTGCCGGGCCGCCCCCAATGATTACGACATCATAGAGTTCTTTCATCGTCCCATTCCTCACAGCTGTCCCACCAAATCCAGGCTGGGCTTTAAGGTCTCCGCCCCGGGCTGCCACTTGGCCGGGCACACCTCGTCCCCATGTTCATGGACAAACTGGCAGGCCAGAAGCTTGCGCAGAAGCTCATCCGCGTTTCTTCCCACATTTCCGGCATTCACCTCGTAGGCCACGATCTGTCCCTCCGGGTTTACGATAAAGGTTCCCCGCTCCGCGACGCCGTCCGCCTCGATGTAAACTTCAAAATCCTTCGCCAAGGCGTGGGTGGGGTCTGCCAGCATGGGGTATCCGATTTTCTTAATACGCTCGGAGGCGTCATGCCAGGCTTTGTGGACGTAATGGGTATCACAGGAAACGGAATAAACCTCGCAGCCCGCAGCCTTAAACTCCGCGTATTTATTTGCCAGATCCTCCAGCTCCGTAGGGCAAACAAAGGTAAAGTCCGCCGGATAGAAGAAAAAGACAGCCCACTTGCCCAGCACATCCGCTTTTGAAACGGTATGGAAGGCCCCTTCGTGGTACGCCTGAACCGTAAAATCACTGATTTCCTTATTGATGAGAGACATGAATCTTCCTCCTTTTTATTTTTTAGTTAGTTTATCCTAACTTAATAAGCAGTATAGCAACTTTTCAAATGAACTGTCAAGCGTCTTGTTGAAAATTTTTCCCTTTCCATATGCATTTAAAAGCTCTCCATTCCTTTATTCTTACTCTTCTTTTGCCGGTTTTCGTTGTCTTTTATTAAACGGAGCGCCTTTTCAATTTTAAAAGAATCTATGCAAAATAAAAAGGTCAGAGACAATTCCTGGTATAGATCCTCGGAAAATCTCCCGGAAATCATCGCCTGATGAATTAAAAGCGGCCGGAACATCTCATACAACTGCTCTTTCGCCTCTGGATCCTTATTCTTTGCTCTTTTAAGCAACTGTTCAAAATTCATTTTCAATCCCCTTTCTTAGTTTTTTTCTAGCATATGTATATGAGGAAGCCGTCTTTTTCCAATCTTCGCCGAGCTTCTCCCCGATTTCTGCAAAGGTGAGCTTTTCAAATACTTTTAAGTACACAATCACCACCTCACGATCATTTAGACGCTGGAAAGCATGGGCCAAATTCCATTGGGTCTGGCCGCAAATCCAAGAGCGAATCTGGGAAGCCTCAGTCCCAGCCGGCAAACGCTGTATATCTGCTTCCTCTTCCAGAAAGCGGTAAAAATCATAGGGCAATTCTTCCTCTGGCAATGCAATTTCGTATTTCCCCTGTCTTTCCATCTGTTTTACAAATCTATCTTTTGTCCGGTTTAAAGCAGTATCTAAATATTTGATAAAAATATTTTTTAATGGATCATTTGCTGTCTCATTCATAAATCATTCCTCCTGAGTATCATTTGCTTCTTGATATTCAGAAAGAATGGCGGCCCTCGAATCTTTAGCCCATTTATTCCCATATAAAAAGGGGTGTATAGCGAATATAGAACGTAAAAAGAGGAACAGTTAAAAACCATTCCTCTCAATAAAATCCGTATGCCACGCGTTTTTATAGCTGGATCCATTAGAGAATCCAACTTGAATCTATATTCGCTATACACCCTAATAATATGGTGTTTATAACTTATGTATTAAATTTGAGTTTCCATTTAAACTAACAAAGAGGTGAACGAGAAATGAAAAGCCCAGACCATGAATTAGGATACCGATTAAAAGCGGCTCGTGAAAATCGTCATCTAACTCAGGAGCGATTAGCAGAAATGGTAGGCATTGCCGCCAGTTATCTGTCAGAAATAGAGAACAAACGTACAGTCCCCAGTTTTAACGTATTATCTTCTCTGTGCCAGACCCTAAATGTTTCCTTAGATGATTTGATTTTTCACACAGAATCTGATCAAATTGAATCTATCACACGGCTTCTGTCTCAGTGCAATGACAAGCAGCTGCTGATCATAAAGGCTGTAATCGAAACATTGCTGCAATTTAACAATGAACTATAAGCCTGTTTTAGGCGCAAAAAGGCAGCCCTCCCTCATCCTCCAGGATTTTGGGATAAGGCTGCCCATTTTCTTTTTACCGTCCCAATTTGTTTTTCATTTTCACATACGTATCATAGCTGATGCTGTGTTCGATTTCACAGGCTTCCTTTTTCGCCGTGTCCAAATCCACACCGCAGTTTTTCAACAGGTCAACCAGGAAATCATATTTATCCAGCAGACAGATCGAGGCCTGCGTCCCTTTTTCTGTCAAATGAAGCACCCCGTCCCTGGAATTGACTAATCCCTGCTTCATAAGTTTGTCCACAGCATTGGAAATACTCGGTCTGGAATATCCCATATAGTCTGCCAGGTCCGACCGTCTGAATTCTCCCCGCGTATTCTGCAGGATAAAAATCGCTTTTAAATAATTCTCTCCGCTTTCATTATGAAGCACCCTATCACCCCTGTCCGATCAACTCTCCGGCCATGCCAGGCTGCCGTCCGCCTGGACATTTCTTCCATCCGGAGCCTTTCCTTCCACAAGCATCTTTCCATCTTCCGCCACATAAAACGTCTGATCTCCCCATGAGATATACACGTTCACGCACATATATCCTGCCCCGTCAAAAAAATACCAGGCGCCGTCAATGCTGCACCAGCTGTTTTGCGGATAGGAACCATCTGTTTCCCGATACCAAAATCTGCCGTCCCCGCCCTCCTGCCAGCCGGTATTTTCATAGCCCACAATCTGAGCCGGCCCTGTCTGATCCGTCTGCTCTGCCAAAATCGGAATGACCTCATATACCGCCTGATACTGCCTGGCCTGCTCATCGCTGATGGAAATATGCTCCGATTCTACCCAGTCCCCCTTCGTTCCATCCACGGAAACCGTTCGAATCTGATAGTAGTATTCGCCTGCCTTCTGCATGAGGGGCTGGAAATCATAGGACGGGCCGCCTGTCTCTTTTATTCCGCCCACTGGTTTTCCATCCAGATACAGCCGCAGGTGATATGCTTTCGGATTGCCGCTGCAGTTCCATAAAGCCCGTCCAGGTTCCTGCCATCCCGTTTCTGAAAGCTCCCCTGGCAGATAGTCCAGTTCCTCGAACCGGACAAACAAAACCAGGGTATGTTTGTCATTGATCCGCTCTGCCCGCACACATTCCGCTCCCAGCCCGGATACCTGAATCCGATCCAGTGAGGAAGAAAAGTAATATTCTTCTTCAGCATCAATGATCACCGCGTAGACCACCTGGGAATAATCCTGCAGTACTTGATACGTTTCATTATAAGCCAGCAGATCGCTGTTATCCTTCCGGTCATTCTCTTCTTCGTCTTCTTCCTCATCAATATCTTCCCACTGGGACATATATTCTTCCAGGGTTGTCACTTCACTCAGACTGTATTTATTGCTGTTTGTTTCTCCCTCTATTTCCGGAAGCCCGTTTTCATATGTGTTTCCGGCCTCGGAAAACTCCACCTTTACCGTACCGATCAGATCTGATGCCCAAACCGGTTCTGCCGGAACAGAAATTGCCAGTAATACGGCAGCGAATGCTCCTATTTTTTTCCGGCTTACTGTTTTAAAATATCGGGAGAAATTCTTATCGGAACGCTCACCTCTTTTGGAGGAACTGCCCGTTTTGTATTTTCCTCTTTCGATTCTACCTGTAGATTTCCAGCCTTTCATGTGTACCCCCCTTTACGACACACGGATTTCATCCATTTCATAAACCTGATCCGCGATATTCATGGTGGACTGACGATGCGATACTAAAAGCACGGTTCTCTCTTCCTTTTCTTCTTTTAAGGCCTTTAAAATGATTCCCTCATTTAAGCTGTCCAGATTGCTGGTGGGCTCATCTAAAAGAAGGAACGGGCCGTCATGAAGAAATGCTCTGGCAATGCCGATGCGCTGCTTCTCCCCTCCGGACAGGCTGTCCCCCAGTTCTTCCACCAGCGTGTCATAACCTTTGGGCAGTGTCTGAATAAAGTCGTGAATGGATGCTTTCTTAGCGGCACGGATCACTTCTTTCCTGGTTGCCCCGGGTTTTCCCACCGCTATATTGGCCTCGATGGAATCGTGAAAAATGACCGTTTCCTGGGTGACAAAGCTTTCCATCTGGCGAAGATTGGAAGTATTGATGTTTCTCACATCCCGCCTGGAAATTTGGACACTTCCGGCCTGTACATCCCAAAAACGCATGAACAGTTTCAGCAGCGTGGATTTCCCGGAACCACTGCGGCCATGAATCCCGAGAATACAGCCCTTTGAAATATCCAGGCTGACATGATTCAGAATTTTTTCTTCTCCATAGGAAAACTCCACATCCTGACAGCCTGCCCCGGAAAAAATCACCGGTTCCATTCCCTGAATTTCCTCAATCTGAGGCGTTTCCTCCAGAATAGAAAGAACCCGTTCTCCGCAGGCCAGCGTCTGATTCAGGTTATTGGATAAATTAGACAGGGCTGTAACTGGTCCGAAGGAACTCATCATGGATACTGTAACCAGGACAATACCGGAAAAATTTAAGCTGCCGCGGGTGTTCAGCCATAAACTGAGAAAAAGCATGGCAAAGGAAAACAGGGAAATGCAGGCGCCGCAGGCTGCAGTGGAATCCCCTTCATGACGTTTCAGCTGCGCATTTTCTTTTGCAAGGGTCCCTGACTCCCGCTTCAGTTCCTCCAGCCGTTCCTTCTGACGCCCATACTGGAGAATCTCCTGAAGGCCTCTGAGGCTGTCCAGGATAAAGCTGTTCATCCGGCCAAACTGCTGGCGATACGCCATGCCCGCTGCCGCTCCACGCTTTCCATTCCACAGGGGAAGAAGAATCCCCACCGTACTGTAACCTGCCAAAGCCAGCACCCCGCACAAAGGATGGAAGCTTCCAATCCAGCAGACCATAATCAGGCTGGTCAAAAATGCAATGGCAATGGGAGAAACGGTGTGCGCATAGAAGACTTCCAGCAGCTCGATATCACTGGTAATCAACGAAATCAGATTCCCCCGGTCTTTTCCCTCCAGCTTTGCCGGACAGAGCCGGCGAAGAGCCGCAAATACCTGATGCCGGATGATTGCCAGCAGCTTAAACGCGATATAATGATTGCATTCCTGCTCAAAGTAGTGGAGAACTCCCCGAAGAACTCCCAGGCAGACTAACAGCAGGAAGATACCGCGAAATGTGTGCGGAAAAATGGCCGACAAAGGCCGTCCCAATGCCATCAGCGCCCCAGCGGCACCTGCTATGGTAAGGAACGATGCACACAAATACCCTGCCGTTCCCATCATCACGGCAATCACCATAAAAAAGACCAGCGGCCGGATTAATCCGATTAGCTTTCCCATAATGACGATTCCTGGCCTACGCATATGCTTCCACCTTCTTTCCGCTTCCATATGCTTCCAGTATATTCTGCTCCGAATAAAGGCCTGCATAGATTCCCTTTTTCCCCATCAGTTCGTTATGAGTTCCCTCTTCCGCGAGCCGACCACCGGAAAGCACGTAAATGCTCTGAGAGTCCACCGCATTGGCCAGACGGTGGGAAATGAGGAGAACACAGTGGTTTTTGGACAACTCACGGATCACTTCCATAATCTGTTCTTCACTTTCTGCGTCAATATTGGAAGTAGCCTCATCAAAAATGTATATGGGCGTATCATGCAGCAGTGCTCTGGCCAGAGCCAGCCGCTGACACTGACCGCCGGAAAAGTTGCTGCCCCGTTCCATCAGTTCAGTATCCAGACCTCGCTGGCTTTTTAGAAATTCATACAGATTTACTTTTTTCAGTGCGGCCTCCATCTCTTTTTCGGTCGCCATGGGAGCTGCCATCAGAAGATTTTCCCGGACCGTTCCCTTAAACAAATAACTATTGTGGGACACCATTGTCACGTGGGACAGCAGGCTGTCCTCCTGAATCCAGGACAATTCCTTTCCTCCAATCCGGATCGTTCCGCGATAGCCCCGATTCCGGCCGGTGAGCAGGCCGGCAATGGTACTCTTTCCACAGCCGGAGGTTCCCACCAGGGAGATGAGTCCATTCTCCGGAAGCTGAAAAGACACCTGATCCAGAATCTGCCTCTCCCCGTCGTAGGAAAAGCACACATCGCGGAATATGACAGACGCAGGGCCATCCCCAAGACATTCCTCCCCTGCCTGCCCCTCCTCTAAATCAAGAATAGCAAAGAGGCGGTCGGATGCCGCCATGCCGTTCATGGCAATATGAAAAAAAGAGCCCAGTAGGCGCATGGGGATAAAGAATTCCGCGGAAAGCAAAATCATGGTAACGGTGCCGCCTAAAGAAACCGTGCCGGCGGCAAATTCGCGCAGAACTGCAATAATACCCAGAGCCGCTCCGCCGTAAGCCACCACATCCATTACAATAATGGAGTTTAACTGCATCATCAGAACCTTCATGGTGATTTTTCGGAAATGCTCGGCTTCCTGATCCATCTCCTGCGCCTTTTGCTCGTCCGCCTGATAGATTTTTAATGTAGTCAGCCCCTGAAGATTTTCCAGGAAACTGTCTCCCAGCTCCGTATAGATTCCCCAGTACCGGCCCAGAAGGCGCTTTGCCAGTTTCTGTACTCCCATGATGGTCAAAGGAATCAGTGGAACACAGATGAGGAGAACAAGGCTGGCTTTCAGGCTGACGAATGCGAGAACGACAAATAAGGTAATGGGCGCCAGAATACTGTAAAACAGCTGAGGAATATATTTTCCAAAATATACTTCCAGCTGCTCTACTCCTTCTACAGCCACCTGGACCGCCTCGGCCGTGGGAACCTTTTCGTGATAGGAAGAACCTAAACGAGTCAGCTTTTCATAAAGGCGCTGGCGAAGTTCCTGTTTTACATCGTTTCCCGCATTGGCAGAAGCTGCCGATGCCCGGCGGGAACAGTAAGCCCGCAGGCCGATGCAAAGAAAGATGACAATGGCCGCCGGCAGGCAATCGGACAAGGATATGAAGCCGTCCCAAACTGTTTGAAAGAGCCAACCTGCCGTCCCCATGGTTATGATAGAGGACAGCAGCCCCAGCCATTGCCAGAAAATATTTTGAATGATATATTTCTTTGATTCCGCCATAAGCGCGAGCAGTCGTTTTTTTATCATAGCAGAACCTCATTCGACCCGGATTTCCCGGTTCTTTACCTTATCTGCCTTTTCATCAATGGTCTTAATTCCAAAGAGAAAATAGGCATAGTGAAACAGCAGCACAGCCGCCAGGATGACTTTTGCAAAAACCGGAGAGAACCAGAATCCAATGGCAATCAGCACGGTCACAAAGGCCAGAATCCGAATCTTTGTCCGTTTCGTCATGGAACGGGTGGCCACAAAGTCGGCCAGATATTTCTGATAGAGACCGGTAGATAAAAACCAGCGGTGAAACCGTTTGGAACCTTTTGCAAACAAAACGACTGCAAGCAGAAACAGCGGTGTCGTCGGCAGAATCGGAAGGACAATACCGATGCAGCCCAGCCCAATGCAGATAAACGCCAGCACAACACAAACTCCATTGATTACTCGTTTCATAAATTGATCTTCTCCTCTCTTATTGCGCCCGTGTTCTGAGGCTCCGGCAAAAACTGCATTTGGGGAAACAATCCTGCTGTATGCGGTTTTTGCCGGAATCCCAGAAGGATTCCGGGACAGGATCCGCCGCCCTCTATCGATCAGAGGGCAGCGTCCGTCAACATTGTAATTCCGCTCTTATTCTTCCTGCTGTTTCCTGGATCCCAGCCTCCTTCTAAGATCAGGAAGCGCAGTTCCCAGGCAGATCATGACCGCAAAGAAGCCAATTCCCATCAATTCCTTTACTGGCATGGGATCGCCTGTATAGGGGATCTCGCGTCCAGCCGCCACATGATTTCCGGACGAATCCGAATCAATACTCTGTGACGAGCTGGTTCTTGAACTTCCGCTTGTCCTTGAAGAAGTTGTCCTGGTGCGGCTGGAGCTGCTGCTTCCACCAGAAGAAGAATCCTTTCCTGACGAAGCGGCAGTTTCCGTCACCTGATTGCTCTCCGCCAATGCGTAAAGGCTGAAGTGGTCCACGGTCGCCTCATAGTAGCTTCCATTCACTTTTCCGCTTATGGTCGTATAGCTTCCGTCCTCACCGATCCGATAAAGTACCAGCTTGCTGGTATCATAACCGGTAGGAATGGGAATTTGCATGGTTACAGAGCTTGTGGGCTGTACATAACCAGTTCCGGATTTTAGCCGGACGTCATAAAGCACAAACCGGTTTACCTGTGAACTGATCGCGCCATGGGTCATGTCGTACTCAGGCCCATTTTCCTTTTTTACAACTTCAAGTACAATTCCAGGGCCTCCCACATTTCCGTAAATACGGATTCCTGTCTCCCCGCTCTGGAGCGTGGGATTACCGGAGGTACTGGAGCTTGAACTGTAGGTAGAATCATCGTCATCATCCTCATCCACGTCTCCTTCCAGATCATTCCAGTCGTCTTCATCCACCTCGTCCAAAGAATCCCAATCTACTTTTAGCCGGGCTTTTACCGGGTCATCGCCCATTACATCGACCCGTGGGTCTACTTTGCACTTGTAATAGGTATCATTGTCATTCGGCAGCGGGAACTCAAAAATCCATTTACTGTTTTCGGAAGAAATCAATTCAGCTTCTTCATAATCTCCATCCTCATAGTAGTAATAATCATACAGATGGGTAGTAATACCGCTGGTAGTCATCTTCTTCGTGACTAAACGCATGGTAATATCACCATCATCAATGTGGACATAGGCCGTTTTATTAAGAGCCGGGTCACCCATAGATGCTTTGTTCATACTTGCATGCCACAGACGAACCTTTACTTCATAATATCCGTCATCTTCATTGCTGCCTGAATCATCTGTATCACTATCACTTCCCGAATTTTCGGTGCTGCTTACCAAGCCGTTAACTGCTGCTTTTAAATCATTTGTAGCAGCATCAACACTGGATTGCGTAGCATTCGCATCACTATAAACTCCGCGTGCGAGAGCAAGATTCATTGTCAGCTGCAACCAAGTCTCACTGGTGTAATCGGAAGAATTTAAGGCGCTTGCCATTTCAATGACAATTTGAAGCTGTGTCTTATTGACATTGGATGATTCTTCTGCCTCCTCCAGATTTTCAATGGCATTTTTCAAAGTATTATATGCCCGATTGATGGCAAGGGAAGTCGGATTGTCCATGTAGGATACTTCTACTGCTGATTTTAACGCCTGACGAAGCTCTTTCCAGCTTTCTTCCGTATAGTCGTTCTCATATAAAAGAGCGGCTTCCATAATTAATCTGGAAAGATTTTTTAAAGCCGGATCTTCCGTAACCGGTGTATCTGGCTGATCAGGATCTTCTGTATCCCCAGAAGAAGTATTTTCGACCAGGGCTGCCAATGTTGCCTCTAAAGCTGCCAAGCGATTATCTACCATTTCCTGAGTAGCCATTGATTTCTTTGCATTTTGAATTAACACATCAGCTGCCATCACGCTTTTCTCCAAAGCGTAATAACTGGCTTCCGTATATCCAGTCGGATCGACCAATGCAGCTTCTTCTACTAAACGCTCTAAATCTGCTGTACTTACAGTTTGTTCTTCTGGATCTTCCGGATCACCAGCGCCCTCAACGAGTGCCAGTGTATTCCAATAAAACCGAAGCTTCGCAGGCTGCTCTGCGCTACTGCCCATAACCGGAACATTTACAAATACCGGAATATACGTTTCCTTTTGTGACATCCACTTAGTAATATCGAACTTCAGCAGTTTCGGATATTTTCTTCCTGCTGGAGGACCATAATCATCTGTTTCATCTGTATATTCAACAATTTCTGGATATACAGCATCATACGTATCGATTACTTCCCCGTTATCCTCCATAACCAGATTGTCCATAATATACATTTCCAGAAGATGGCCTCTCTGATCATTAAACTCCATCGCCTGAAATTCCAGATATAGATAGGCTTGTGAATCCTCAATAACCAGTTTCGCCTGTTTTCCATCCCTGTCTGGATATGCATCCATCAACGCGGGATTTCCCATGGAAGCTTTATTTTCTGCAAATTGCCATAAAGCATAATTCACACAATATACTCCATCTTCCAGGTCGCTATCTACTGTGTAAAGCGCATAGGCTTCCGGAACAGATAATACAGCATTGCTATTGCTGGGGGTAGCCGTTATGTAAGAACTTGTCAAAAGCGGGAGTACTCTTCTGCTGAGACTCAAGCGTGGAACGGTATCAGTCTCAACCTTCTCGGTCTCTTTGTGGTCCGCTTCTTCCAGATTAGTTTCTTCCGCCTCTGATTCTTTCGCTTCGGTCTCCTCTTCCGGTTTCGGCTCTTCCGCCTCGGTTTCTTCTTCCGGTTTGGACTCTGCCGCCTCGGTCTCCTCTTCCGGTTTGGACTCTGCTGCCTCGGTCTCCTCTTCCGGCTTGGATTCTGCCGCCTCGGTCTCCTCTTCCGGTTTGGGCTCTGCTGCCTCGGTCTCTTCTTCCGGTTTGGACTCTGCTGCCTCGGTTTCTTCTGGTGCCGCTTCCTCGGTCTCCTCAAGTTCTTCTTCCAGCATTTCTTCCATTTCTACATCTTCAATCAGTTCCGGATCTATTTTTGCAAATGTCACCCGGTTAAATGCTCTTTGTACACCTTCTGGCATATCTTCAATTAAGATAAGTGCCTGAAACTCTGCCTGAAGAGCCGCTATCTGAAGATCAATCTTCTCATCTGTCACTTCGTAGAGGTTCCCATTCTCTAAAAGGTCCTCACTGGCCGCTACAGACGCTAGAAACGCCTCATAACTGCTGGCTTCATAGAAAGCTTCATCTTGAAGTTCTCCTTTTAGCTGTTCCAGAATTTCCGATAATTTCAACAGATGTTCATTATCTTCAATCTCTGTTTCCAATGCTTCATAGGCATTCTTTAATGTATTTAGAGCCTGCTCATAATCTTCTGGTTCTGCATCCTCGCGATTCAGAATATTCTGTGCTTCGTTTAAGGCATCCTGGAATTTCTGCCAGCTTTCCTCGGTATATCCTTCTCCGGTGAGCTGCCTATATTCGTCTACCAGAGTGCTTAAATCTTCCATTGCAGAAGGAATCAAACCGGCCTCTGCTTCTTGTAAAGCGACAATAGCCTCCTCAATCTCCGCTTCCGTGTAATCCGACAGATGATCCAAAATATTTTGTGCTTTATCATAGGCGGCCTGAAGAATCGCTTTGCTATCCTCCGTATAGTTTCCATTCAGATATACGGCAGCCTCTTCCACCGCTAATTTTAAATCCTGCTCAAGATCTGCTTTTTTGCGAAGATTATCTCTAGCGTTTTCCAGATTTTGTATATGAGTTTGAACCGTGTCGCTTTCCAGCTCGCTGATACTAAGTACTGTTTCAGCCTTATCAATTGCATCCTGAAGGTTTTTCAGACTGCTCTCGGTATAAAGACTTCCTTCCGTCTCCACCAAAGTGTTTAGCGTACTTACCAGATTCCGAAGTTCCTCAATTTCCTCTTCTGTTGCCGGATTACTTATAGATTCTGCCAGATCAAACTCAAAAACAAGCCTTGCATAAGAACCAAGAGGTTGATTTTCTGTGTAAATCAGTAATTCAAAGGCTTCTTCTGTGTATACACGTCGGAACTGGAATCCTGATTTTCCGTTATCCAGTTGGATAGACTCTGCTTGTTCAAAGTTAGTCCCTGCACCGGTCTCGTATTCTATATTTGTGACAACGTCATCTTTTTGCGATTCGTTTTCTAAGGTGACCGTCATATAGTCTCCCTCCACTTTTAATGTGGCACGCTCCGCAAAATATGTTTCAAATTCGGAAGACACATCACTTTCTGCAATCGAACTATCATAAAGATGATAGGGAATGCTGTATGTACCATTGGAAAGTTTTTTCGCTCCTTCATCTTCATCACCGGCATCCAGCCTTGCCTTCTTTAATGTCTCTACCACCTCTAACAGGGTTGGCTCATCCAGGCTTACTTTCTGATTTTCATATTCTGCCTCCGCCGCCGTGATGGCCTGCTGCAGCTTTTCTTTTATATCTCCATCAGAAAGTGTGTCCAGATACCAGTTGGCATTATCTATTTCGGCCTTTAAAATGGACGGGTGGTAACCTGCAAGGTCATTGTCACTAATTTTTTTTATACTTCCCTGAATGATCCTTAAATTTGCGGTTTTTTCCGCATCCATATTATCGGGTGAAGTCATCGCATTCATCATAGGAGCGCAAACCCCTATTTTCCAGCCATTCGAGTTCTCAATATACTTATCTCCTAACGGAAGACGAAGAGTCCGTATATAATGCAAATGATGCTCTTCACACAGAGAATCTATCATTAAATTGTCTATATTCCCATTCTCATGTCCTGCGGCTTCCAATTCATCTTCACTGAGATCCATCGTACTCAGATAGCTCAATACTTCTGCTTCTTCTGACAAAGCTGAATTTGGGTAATAAACTCTCATCTTTGAAAGATAACCATACATATTTAGATAAATTCCCTGGCACTCTAAATATAAATCATAATCTTTTCCTTGCTCTTTTACATGAAGAATTCCTCTCCTATCTTTAATAACTGGATTTGCCATTGAGGGGCCGGTACCATTATTAATTCTCAAGGTAGACGTTACCTCATAGTACCCCTCTTCTAACTCAGCCAGTTCTTCCTGAGTAACAGCTGTTCCCGGATCAATTAAGCCAATGGAAAAATAGGGACGACTATTATCAGTTGGTGAAATTCTTAAAATATTTTCCCCTTCATCATTTTGTGTCAATTCACCGACAACTGTAATTCCCTGTTCCGGTAATCCCCATCCACTGCTGCTTCCGTCCTGAAAATGAATTACTAATCTGTTTAAATCAAATTCCTCTGGAATTGGGATCTCCACAGTTATAGGCCCTGCTGGTATAATCTCTTTCCCATCTACAGTAATATAGTAATCACCAATCAACCAACTCTCATCATCTTTGGCATAACTGGATACTACTTGAAGCATTTGCTTTGCATTTTTTGCATATTTGGGATTTTCGGTCAATTCATAGGTAAATACTGCATTTTCTGGAATAGATGAATCATCCGTAATTAATTTTGCGCCATTACTCTCCTGTATAATCGTTCCTGCATCAACACTGATTTCATCATTCAGCCATAAAGTACCGTAATAATAGATCTTTTTGCTTTCATCTGTCTCATCAGCATTTTCTTTGTCAAGTTCTTCTGTAGAAATCCTGAATAAAACCCCCTTCATCAAATCATCGAAATCAACTTCTACGATTTCCTGATGCTCTTCTACTAAAAGTTCTTTCCAGGTCACCTCGTTATATTCCTCTGCTAATCCTGTTAAAGAGCGCGTAAAATTATCCGCATTTTTCTTGCTTTCCACAATTGAGATTGATGTCACAGGATCGTCGCTATTGTCATCACGCAATGTAAATACTGCATTTAAGTTACCGGTATCATCTTTCTTTACTTGAACTTCATTTTCAAATAAATAATTCAAATATTGAAGTACATTGCTTTGATAGTCCCTTCTGGCATCATTTGATTTAGACGGTTGAACATAGTTTGTCCATACAAATCCCATCTTTTCTTCACCAGAAGAAAGCCCCATATCTTTCTGAAGAGGCATCATATCATCTACATCCAACTGAATAATAAAATTCGTAGCTCTGGTTCGGAACGCAACCGGCGTATGATTACTATATGCCCTAACAAATAATCTCTGATTCAGATTTTCCGTCTCTATGTAGAGATAACCGTCATCCGTAGTGGCATCTGCTAGTTCTGTCCAGGCTTTGCCTTGCGAATTCAAATAGTACTGATCTTCTTCTGCAGAAATATATCCAGCTTCTATATCTTTTACAGCGTAATTTTCTTTCACATAATCTTCTGCCTGAGTTTTTCCGAATGCCGGCATTGGAAGAGAAGTTAATGTTTCTTGCTCAAGAACTTCCATGTAAGCGGGATCGATTACTGCAATCGTATCCCAAATGCTAAAACCTGTATATTTGAATCTCAACCGCCAATTTCCATTTGCCATTTTCTGAACCAGGACGTAATCTTGTAATTGGAGTTTGGAAAGTGACTGAGAATAATCGGTATCCGGATTATCCGAGTTGTAGTTTTCCCATGTTCCTATAATTCTCGTATAGGGTATCCTATATAATTCAGTAATATCTGTTTCCTCTGTTGCTTCTTGATACCCTTTCAGCCATAGCGTACCATAATAGTATGTTTGACTGCTTTCCTTTTTCCCTTCATTAGACTCATCTAAACTGGCTGTAGACACTCGAATAATTTTTCCTTCAGTTAAATCTCTAAAGGGAATTTCTGCTGTTTTTGACTCTTCATTCAAGAGTTCTTTCCAGCTTGCGTTATAAAATTCTTGCTTTTGATATGTGGATTTCCCGGACATGTCTCGTGACTCTGCAAGCATTACGGATGTTACTGGATCTTCCTGTGTCTGTGCAAAAGTAAACAGCGCAGCTAAACTTCCATCTTCCTTCTTTTTTATCTGAACAATTTCTTCGAAAAGAGCATTCAGCGTTTCCAGAGCTTTCAATTCTTCCTCTTTTGTGGTATTGTCTCTCATACCATCGCTCTCTTTTGCTGATGCATAGTTAGTCCATTTCCATCCTGACTCTGCATTTTCTTCACTAATAGACAAACTCACTGGCAGCTCCGTTTTTTTTATCATTCTTCAGCTGTACGATCAAACATTTGTTGCTGGAGCTCCAGGCAAAACGAGAATCATATCCGCGAATAATCCATCTTTCAGATAAGTCACTTTCTGTCAGATCCGTTATATAAAGGTAACCCGTATCCATAGCCCTTTGTTCTTCCGTTTGAACAACATAGGCTGTTTCACTCAGATAATATTCATTCACATCACCGCTGATATTCCCTGCTTCCAGCGCTTTATTATAATTTGACTCCTCTTGAATTTCTGATGGGGTCGCATAGTTTCCAAAAGGAGTTGCTAAAATCTGTTTTGTGCCTGCTTTCTCCTGCAACCCCGATGCTTTATGGGGATTTACGACTTGCATTAAATCATAGGTACTAAATGAAGCGTATTCCATTCTGATTTCATAGGAACCATCTCTTTTTTGTGTCAAAAGCACATTATCCGCCATTTGAAGTCGAATACTGGCATTATTACTTTGAAGTGTTGGTTCTTCGGCTGTTACATTATTCCAAACTGCCTGATATGTCTCGATTGGTACTGACCATGCAGAAACTATATCAGAACTGCTTTCTCCACTACTAGAGAAAGTGCGTCTAAGCGGATTTCCAGACGCAAAGCCATAGATTGAAATACTTAATACAAAAAATATTGCAAAAATAATTGTAATATACCGCGATTTTCTATACACACCCGTTCCCTCTTTTACCATTTTGCTCTTATTGTGTTACTTTTAGGGAAGGGGAAAGAGGTGCGCCCCCTTCCCCACAACTAATCAGTTATTACCTTATTATGGTATCCTATTATTCAATAACAACCACTGCGTCCTCGTAAGGGTGGGTCATTTCCATGTCGCCCATGTACATAGTAACAATGAAGGAAACATCATCTCCTGTCACTAGCACATTTCCATCTTCGTCTGTGACAACATCAATCTGCGGATCATACTCAAACGCTACGGAAGCAAGTCCATCTTTATATTTAAGTTCTTCACCTTCAAATTCAGAAATTGCGCCAGTAACTGTCATTCCGTTCATAGTTACAGTTGTCTCTTTGAAAGTGATGTAATAGGTTCCATCTGTTCCTTCTACGCAAGAATCCAGACACATCTGCGCATGGGGAACAGCCTCATATTCTGCAGTCTCTTCATCCATAACATAAAACGTCAGATCTTTAACATCTCCTTCTGCCGCCATAGAGGTCATCGCTCCACCAACCATCATAGCTCCTGCCATTGCCACTGCTGCGAATCTCTTTAAAGTTTTCATAAAGAACTCCTTTCCTCCCCATTCCAAGGGGAATAAAAAAATTGTCTTGCTATCCGCTTTCAGGATGCTGCCATGTTCTTTCGCATAGCGTTTTTTCACGCCGCCGGCCTCCATGTCTCCGTAACTTTATTCAGTTGTAAAGTTTCATCAAAACACTGCTTTGCACCACCCTGTTCTGTATTCGCGACTACAGATTTACGGCAATGCTGCCGCCATTGGTGAAGCAGCTGGATTAGAATCCCTGTTCTACCAGGGACATTCCCTCTTTTGAAAAAGGCGTCTTGTCATAACTCCAGCTTTTTCCGAATCTCTTCTGCAATACATCTCACGTTCTCCTCCTGAAAATGAAGCTGATCCATTAAGGGAACTCCTCTCTTTCCCCAAAACTCCTCCAGAAGTTCCTTATCCTCCGGCGTCAGCTGCTCGATCCGGTATCCTCCCATAACGAACCAGCTTCCATCCGCTTCCCGTCCCATGGGTTCCTGGATAATCTTTAAAAATGCGGGAAGCGCCTGTTTCGCCAGTCCCACGCCCACAACGCCAATAAATTTATCCTTTAACTCTTCCTGATGTGCCTTCAGATAAGGCTTCAGCACCTGAGCCGTATCGTAGGCCAGGAAACCGAATACCAGGAGCAGGTTTGTCACATCATCCAGGCGCTCCGGCGCCTCCGATGCCGGAAGGCATCGGGCATCCGGCAGGGATTCCTGGAGGATTTTAGCCGTTTTCTCGGAATGCCCATATTTCCCTTCATATAAAATCAAAGTCTTTTCCATATTCCGCCCTTTCCGACCGCTTATACGGTTATCACAAATTTTCGTCCATCAATCTCCGCCACCGGAAGCCGGATTCCATACAGTTCCTGCAGAACTTTTGCGCTTACCACTTCCTTTGGATTTCCTTCCACCACAATCCGGCCATCCTTCATCCCGACGAAAATGTCTCCATATTCCATGGCCTGATTGATATCGTGAAGAACCATGACAATGGTGATGCCGTATTCCCGGTTTAGATCACGCACCAGCTTCAGAATCTCAATCTGATATCGGATATCCAGATAAGTCGTGGGCTCATCCAGAAACAATACATCCGTCATCTGGGCCAGAGCCATGGCAATCCAAACCCGCTGCCGCTGGCCTCCGGACAATTCCGCCACACTTTTGTTCCGGTGTTTTTTTACATCGGTGATTTCCATCGCCCATTCGACCGCTTCTTCGTCCTCCTGCCCGCCGGCTGTCTGAAATGCCCCCAGATACGGCGTCCGTCCGTATCCCACAAGGCGTTCTACCGTAAGATCCGGCGGCGCTGTGTTATTCTGATGGACGATGGCCACCTTTTTGGCAAAATCTTTCAGGCGCATTTCATCAATGTCTTCCCCTTCCAGGATGATGGAGCCTTCATCGGGATAGAGATTTTTGGTCATCAATTTAAATAAGGTAGATTTACCGCAGCCGTTGGCTCCCATCAAAACGGTAACCTTCCCTGCCGGGATGGCAAAATCCAGATTTTCCAGGATATTCTGTTCGCCGTCATAGGAGAATGTCAGGCCTCTGGTCTCCATTACCGTATCTTCGCTATACTCCATAAGTCTTCTCACTCCTTCGAATCAGAATAATCAGCATGGGGCCTCCTACGATTGAAAGCAGAATGGAGGCGGAAATCTCATAGGGCGCTGCGATGGTCCGTCCCAGGGTATCCGCCAGCAGCATAAGGAACGCTCCTCCGATCATAGAAAAAGGGATTAGAATCTTATGGCTGGAACCGACCAGAATTCTGGCAATATGGGGTACAATCAGTCCGATGAAGGACACTACCCCCAGTTCCGCTGTGGAAATGCTGGCCAGCACCACCGCAATCAGCGATACGCCGATGCGTGTCATCGTTACATTGACTCCCAGGCCTCTCGCCGTCTGATCGCTCAAAGAGAGAAGGTCGCATTGATAAAAACTCATCCAGGCCAGCACCAGTCCCAGTACCGCATATCCGGTGAATCGAGTAGGAGGCGGTGATTAACCGCCGTCCTCTCACACCACCGTGCGTACCG